>ERZ808037.254-NODE-254-length-56561-cov-9.968079_pt1 | contig 56561 bp, 71 predicted proteins | sample MGYA00380190_ERZ808037 | MGnify/ENA primary metagenome ERZ808037 (study PRJEB31490, sample SAMN06133399) | mouse gut metagenome | isolation source: J9 | host: mice | place: China: Chengdu | collected 2015-05 ... | reverse complement strand
ATGCCTTTCAGCTATACTTGGTCTGCAACCGGCAGAAAGGAGAATGACACATGGCCACCACAAAGAACCTCTGCGCGAAATGTTGAGCTCAACATTTAGCACAGAGATTTTTTGTGGCTGCCATGGCTGTTTCTCCCTTCCTTGATGGTGACCACAGTATAGCCGAAAGGGCAGGACAAAGCCATTACCAACACCACCAAGGAATGGCAGACAGACCAAGCAGAACCACCAAAAAGAACAGCGGACAGCCCCTGAGCTCACCGCTCCGCGGCCAGATCCCGTTTTCGCGGTTTCCTTTGGATAGACGGGTAGGGGATAAATTCTTCTTCACCCTCGATCATGCTGAACTGAGCCCACAGGATCGGGTGCGTCTCATATGCCTGGTACTGGTGGATCAGATCCACCGCGCTTTCTCTTGAGACGGCGCTTCCCAACTGGATCCCGTCTCTATAGATGTAAAATCGTTTCAAGCTAATTTCTCCTTTCATCGTCTTTATCCAAATAAAAAGCCGCCTCCAGTCAGCCGGATCGGGCTGACTGGAGGCGGTAGGTGGGGCTGCTATTTGATCAGGACACAGTTTATCAGGTCTCCTGCATAGTGCCGGACACTTTCTTCACACTCAAAACCGTCAACCCCCTTTCGACATATCAATACATAAATAAGCTGTGAAATATCTTGTGTATAATGAGGACTGAATTTATAATATACATACCCCTTATGCATCGTCCGAATCTATTATCATATACTCAAAGGATGAAAGAATTGATATGAGAGTTTTTTGTAGGTATGATCAACAGCTTGACTATTTCTTAAAAAGCATTGTTCAATCTGTTCTCGTTTCTTATGGGAACCAGTTGTCCCTTGACGGTTTAGGAGAAATAGAACTTATAGAAGACCTTCCTGGGTTCAGTGATGGCCGAACAATTCAGGGTGGCAAAAAAATTGTCTTAGCATCTCGTTTATTTCATGGATTGCCAACATATGAGATATCGAAGCTTTCGAATAACGAAAATTACAGGCACATTATAAGTACAATATTTCACGAAATGGGTCATGCATCTGACATGAAAGCAATGCCAAATATCTATGCAAAAGCACAGGACTTAGAGCATAAAGAGCAAATGTTGCCTGCATACTTTTGGGTAGAATATCTGGCCGAGAAAAGAAGCTGTTCAGCAAATATCGCAAGTCATATTGAGTATTGTGAAGATTTTGTAGCCCGCAAGTGGCGATCCTACAGATTTGATTTTTGTACATATACAGAAGAAAATTTTTTCTATCTCTGTAAAGCCTTAGCATATTTTATGGGAAGGACAATTGATTCTAATATGCGTCAGGAATACTGTGCAAAAATGAAAAACCCACTTTTAAAGTCATTTATATCTTCTATAGCGGAAGAATTACTTGTCTTGGAAAGCTATTTGCCATTTGATGATGTTGGGAAACTTTTTGATCTTGAGAATATTATGAACACGTATTACTTGAGGTTTTGTGAAACCTTTACGCCGTAATCATACCCGAAAAGGGAAAAGAGGGCTGCGGACGTTTTATCCAAACGTTCTCAGCCCCTTTTTTAGGTATCCGAATCCTCAATTTCTTCTTTACAAAATAAGACCACAAAGCCTTGGCTTTGTGGTCTGTTTTGGTGGAGATAAGCGGGATCGAACCGCTGATCTCTTGAATGCCATTCAAGCGCTCTCCCAGCTACGTGGCCGCACAGCGTCCACGTAAAAGGGCGGAACAAGTGCGAAAATCCATTGATAGACCTATGTTTTCTACACTTTTATTATACCATACTACAATCAAGAGTGCAACAGTTTTTTGCGATTCAACATGGAAAAAGCGCACAAAAGCGCACAGCTTTTTAGAGTTGTGCGCTTTTTGTGCGCTCGGAAAAGGGGGGGCGGGATTTTCCCCGGCGCTGGCCCCTATTAAATGCCGCAAATCCAAGTAATGATTTCACGGCACTTTTCTGCGGTGGGATATCCTTCATATAAGTAACTTGCAGTTGTGGACGAATGAATACCATATAACTGTGCGCTCAATACAAGACCAATTCCAGCTTTTTCCTCGACAACAATTTGCTTTTCATCATTTAAATATTTCTTGATTGTGGATGCTTGGGTGTAGCGCGACAAGATTTTTGAGAAAATGGGACAGCGAAAATGAGAAAAAATAGCGCGATTCTAAGAAGCAATTCTAAGCCCGCCCGCTTGCGTCAGCGGCCCCCGTCAGGAGGGGGAGCCGCTCATACAGGAGGACGGGCATTTTAGAACCTTGTGGGCATGAAGAGTCAGTCCTCGCCGACCTGCGGGTCGCTGTTGAGGATGAGGTCACTGTTGCGCTGAAGGACAAACCAGCCGTCTACCCGCTCTGTGTCGGTATACTCTCCGAAGATGGTCTTGCGGAGTTGGTAGCTGTCACAATGAGACAAGAGCCCCATGTATGAAGCCACTGTCCGCTGGGCGCGTTCCAGGTCAATCCTGCCCTCCGCATAGAGCTGCTGGATGCGCTTCAGGTTCCGCTTCATCCGCAGGGCGGTCGCCTTCTTCAGTTTGATATGATCCGGGTATATGCGGTACTGGCAGAAGTCGATCCCGTGGGAGATGGGCTGGATGAAGGTTTTCTTAGGATTCAGCTCCAGCTTCAGGTGTTCCCCCATAAATTTCTCGATCTGGCCCCGCCACTCCAGCAGCTGCTCCCTGCTGTCTGAGAGCATGACGATATCGTCCATATAGCGCACATAATAGTGAATTTTCAGCTGCCGCTTGGCAAAATGGTCGATCTCATTCTGATTGACGTTTGCGAGCATCTGGTTTAAGAGGCTCCCGACCGCGAGACCTCTATCCGAGACCATCTGATCCGGCGTGACGTCCTTTACCCCAAGTCCCGGAGGAAATCCAAACTTTTCCCCCTCGGCGTTGACAAACAAGTCCATGATCCACATAAGCCAGGGGTCGTAGCTGCACTTTCGGCCCACCAAATCCAGGGAGACCTGATGATCTATCCGGTAAAAGAATTTGCTGGTGTCCGCTTTTTGCAGGAAATATCTGATTTTCTGTTTTCCGTCCGCGCTCCGCCCGGCGTTTCTCTCTATGCGTCCCGCTTGCTGCATGAAATAAAACAGCCTCTGGGCGGCGGCGTCTGAGCCCCGGCCCTTGATGCAGGCGTAGGAGTCCTCAATATAGCCCCGGACAAACTCCGGATTGATGATCTGATAGACCGCCCACTGCACCACGCGGTGGATAAAGTCCTGCCACATAATCAGGCGGTCGACCGGGTCATGAATCACCCGCCTGTAATATGGGCCGGGGCGATAGGTCTGATCCCGCAGCCCCGCTTGTAGCTCATGGAGATTGTCCTCCAAATTTGCGCTGAACGTGAGCACCTCACTGCGGAACCGTTTGCTTTTCCGGGCATGGAGATAGGCTTTGTACAGATTCTCATAATCTGTCACTTTTTCTTTGATATGCTTGATTGTTTTCATAGTGGGCTCCAAAAAGTTCATGTGTCACGGCGTTCACCCGGCTCAAGGCCCAGTTACTAACGGCTTCCATGAGGTTTTTGTTTTTTGCCGCCCGGAATGCTGCATGGAGACAGGCCCCTTTATCCCCCCTGCGCTGAAACAAGGCCCGTGAGCCTTGGATATCTGGCTTCGAGGGTAGAGCGGCGCGGAACCCAACATTGTGGTTACTGTTCGTGCGCGGGTCATTCAAATTGAGCGCGAACACGCCCGCCCGAGACTGGTCATTCCAATTGCCGCCGCGCAAAGGAAGCGCCGGTCTGTCCCCGTTGGGATGCTGTCCATATGTCACGGTTTTCACCCGGCTATAATCCGGGTTACTAACGGCTTCTATAGGGGTTTCTTTTTTTGCAGTCCATTCCGATTGGCAGGGAAACAAGCCCCTTTATCCCCTCTGCTCTGAAGCGAGGCCCATGAGCCTCGGGTATCTGGCTTCGAGGGTAGAGCGGCGCGGAACCCAACATTCGCATTGGAGATCGTGCGCGGGTTGTTCAGATTCAGCGCGAACACGCCCGCCCCAGCACCATTGTTCCAATTGCCGCCGCGCAAAGGAAGCGCCGACTTGTCCCCCATATTTATTTATTTCTTCTGCTTGCGCTGACACTTATAGCACAACGCCCGGCCAAAATGCTCGTTGGAGTATTTGAAAGCTTTCTCCGGGATTTCTGAACCGCATTCGGAACAATACCGCTTTTCAGCATCCGACTTTGACGGTTCAGCGGCCTCCCGCTGAGACCGTATCCATCCGCCCACCATCTTCCCGATTTCCACCATCATGCCCGACCAGACCTCGTATTTTTTAGCTGGCAGGTAGCGCAGATCGTATGCAACCCGCAGATAGATTTTCAATGCCGCGATCTCTACGTCCAGTTCTTGAAGAGTGGTGCGCTTGGTGTACTTTTTATTGGCAGAGATCGTCAGCCGCATAATCTTGTCCATGCAGTGCTTCATATCCTGGGCCAAACTGAACTTTTGGGATTTAGGCATTTGCTCCAGCGCGGGATAGGCATAGAGGATCATGTCATAAATCTTTTGCTGGATGTGCAGGTCTTCCTTTTGCGGTATCAGCTCCTGCTGCTCCCCGTCCTCGCCTTCCGGCATTCTCCAGCCCCCTTTCCTGCCTTTTGCCTATAATTTTACCATACCGCAGGAAAAAAGAATACCCCATTTTTCAAATTTTGCGCGACCCCTCCGGGGCAAAGCCCCGGAGGGGTAAACCGCCGCTATCGCGGCGGAACCAGATCACAAAAACCAGATTTACAGATTTACAAAAGCGGCGCGGAACCCAACAGTCGCACTGGAGAGCGTGCGCGGGGAGTGCAGATACAGCGCGAACACGCCCGCCCCAGCACCATCGTTCCAAGAGCCGCCGCGCAAAGGAAGCCGCTCGCCGTAGTTGCGAAGCCAGAGATGATCTCCGGGAAGCTCTGCGCCAGGAGGGACAATCCCCAAAATCTTTAGCAGCATCGGCACCGTCACGCCACTCTTTGCCGCCAGACTCGCAAAGGACTGATCCTGATACCCAAAATAGCTGTCCACGTCGCCGCCCGTATACATGGGATGCTCTCGCGCCGTGTTGATGATAACGCTCCCGCTGACCTTGTGATTGCTTTCTGTTGCGTCGCCCGCCGTCGAGTTGTCGAACTTCAGCGTGTTCGCTGCCCCGGGGGCCGTCAGGGTTCCGTCCTGGAGAATTGCCCGCCACTGGGTACTGCTCGCGCTCTGATCCAGATGCTTTGCCGCATTGTTGTGCGGGATGATCTGGATTTCTCCGTTCATCAGCCGGAACCCTCCGGCCCACTCCCACACATTCCCGTTCAGATCGCAGATCCCCGCCGTCGTCCCGTCATGGTTCCACGAAGCTGGCCCGCTCCCTGTCGCGGTACGGCCCTTCACTCCGTTGTCGTAGGTGTATGTTACCACGCCCCGCTCATGCGCCGCAGAATAATCTCCGCCGTAGTTGTTGTTCCCCCGGGGCATAAAACCGTTCTTCAGGCACCACAGCGCGATCCCCGCATACTCCGCGTTCGTCGCCAGATGCCAGCCCCGCCCCTTTGCCTCGCTCACCTGCTGCGCCTGGTCAAACGTAATGTACGCCCTCGGGTCTTTGAACGGCAGACTGTACGCCCGGTCGTGCATCACGATGTTCTGGTACTTCGAGAAGTACACCTCCGGGTACGGCAGGTCGTCCACCACGAACATCGAATGCGGCGCGTCCGGGGCTCCTTCCAGAACACTTAGACTCGTAAACTGCGGTACCCGCACCATGATCGACGGGAAACTCTCCCCGCCCGTCCCCAGGTCGTCGTCAAACAAAACCGTGTTCCGGCCCCCCGACAGTGCTTCCACTGCCAGCTTCAGATCGTCAAAATTACGCATTGTCTGCTCCCCCTTCTTTTTCCTCTGTCTCCGCTGTCTCTCGGCCCCAAAGCGTCAGCGTCACATTGTCCATCTTAAACGCCTTTGCCTTCTTCTTCATCCGGGGACTCCCGTTCTCGTCCACCTCGCCCGTGGCCTCCAGCTCATACTCCCGACCCAGGATGTCGATCTGCACCGCATAGCGGTCACTCACACCAAAGGTCAGGAACCCCCGGGCATTCAGCCCGATGTCGATATGAACCGGGTCATCCCGCTCATATCTGCTCAGGTTCAGGATCATCTCGTCGTCACCGAGATATACCTTTGTCCCACTCACACGGACGTCTACCTTCTCCCCGCCCGTTTTCTCAATTATTTTGACTGCCATTCTACCTACTCCCTTTCTTTACCGCCTCATAGCATTTCTCTGCTATCAGCTCCGCCTGTTCCCGCGCCTCCTGGCCCGCACTCCCAGGGCTGCGCCCAAAGTCTCGCAGTATCTGCTCCTGCCGCTCCCGGCGGCTGTCGTCCTTGATGATCACGTTCGCCATTACATCATCCCTCCATGCACACAGTACCGCACCGTCACATGGCCCGCGCTCCCGGTATACCGCAGCTTGAAGCCGTTCAGTGCTTTGTCATACACCTCCACGTCTCCTACCAACCCATCCGCGCTCACCACTTCCACGTCTACCTGGTACGACAGCGTGTCGCGCTCATGGGTCAGGGCTACCGTCTTTGCACTGTTGTTGAACGGATACGGCAGACTGTTCGTTAAGGCTACCTCCCGGACTTCACCCTCCAAGTCCGCCAGCATCCGCTGATGCTGCATCGTCTGCTGCATCAGAAACGCCCCCAGCACATTGTTCGCCAGGATGCCCGTCTCCATGTTGTAGAACTGCACCCGGCTCATCGGCGTCCCTTCCTGGATCATCTCGCCGCTGGCCTCGTCATATACATCATCCTGCCACGGCGTCGGATTATATACATTCATCTGCTTTCACCTCCTCCCTATACCGGCGCGTCCGGGTCTTCCACTTCCACAAACCGGTAGGAAAATACGGAGTTTTGCGTCTTTTCCCTCATTTTTTATCAGCTTGTTCATGTACGAATCAAAAGTCTGTTCTTGATATGTGTGGAACTGCTGTAGTGTCATTGTCATTCCCCCAATATCTTTCCCTTTGTTTGCCGCTATAGATATCACGACGTAAGATAAGCAAAACGAAAAAAACGGCCAACTTCCGATTGTGCATGGTATAATACATTGTGTTTAGATTCGCTAAAAGGAGTGTGAAAAATTTGATTGTAACGATGACCAATCAAAAAGAGCAACTTATGTATAATTCTGGCGAACATCATGCTGGTCAGAGCGGGAGTTTTCCAGACCAGGAAGGAGCATTGGTTGATAGACCGTGATCTGGATAAGGTACTACGGAAGATGGGCTTGGAAGGGATAAGAATCTCGCGGAGGTGGTAAATGAAATTTTGAGAGCGGGGCTTGAAAAATATTTGTGGGAAAATGCTTTGTCATGGGCAAGGCCATTTCAGCAATCACAGGCTAAACAATAGGCACTAAGGGGCTGAAAGGTGAGAAATTGCTTGGATGCAACCAGTTATTTACGCAAGGAAACCAAAAATTGCGCAAATGTAAAGCGTGTGTGGTTTATAAAAACTATGGAGGACTGATAATATGAGGTTCGGAGAAAAGCTATCACTTCTGCGGAAACAGCGGGGCATGACCCAGATGGAGCTGGCGGAGAAGCTGGACATATCCAGGCAGGCCGTGTCCAGGTGGGAGCAGGGAACCTCGAAGCCTTCTACTGAGAACCTGGTAAGTATAGGGAAGCTGTTTGATGTTACTGTTGACTCATTGATGAATGAGAACGTACAGCTCCAGGCTGGGTCGGCGGTGATGGTGGCCGAGACAGAAGAAAAGGGAACACCTGAGAAGCGTAGCAAATATGGTATTTTAAAAATTGTTGAGATCGTTCTTTTTGCAATAGCTGCGATACTCGTTGTGTATATAGTGTTGGTAAAGGATAAGCAGAATCCTGTTCCAATGGATGATATCAATAAAGGTGAAGTGAATGTATCAGAAGCAGTTACTGTGCCAATAGATTTAGAAAAATAAGGAAAGAAGTGTGTTCTATGAAGATTAAGAAATTTCTGGCAGTATTTTTAGCGTGTGCAATTGCCATGGGTGCGCTTAGCCTAACAGCCAGCGCAGATGCTGGGCATAGAGATGACATTCTTCGAGTGGAAGATATGAAGTGTGAGATGATCGATGTGTCAAAGGTAGAGGTGCTGGAAGAAAGCTCAATGAGGGCTACAGGATCTCTCAACAGCGATATTCCGGCTAACACTTTAGGGGTGTCAGATATAAAATTCTCATTAGAAGTTGGAGAAACAGTGACTATAAATTGTTCCTACTCGCCAGCGTTCGCAAATATGGACTTTGGCGTAATAGCACCCGATGGCTACTTCTATTTTTTGAGTGTAAAGGGGGGCAGTATCAATCGGTCAATAGTGGTAAGTCAGCGGGGAGGCTATTCGATGGCGATCAGGAATAATTCTTCGCAATCTGTCCGTGTAATGGGGTTTTTTAACTATTGAAAGGGGAATTATCATGAAAAAAAGAATGATTAGTATGTTCGCATTAGCGCTGGCAATGTTTATAATGATCCCAACAGCATTTGCTGCAACTGTGGCAATGGAAAGGAGTGATCAATCTGCTGAATATGCTATTTCGATGGGAAGTGGAAGACGGGAATGGAATGGAAAGTCTGAAAATAAGTTGTGGAAAATTGAAAAAGTAGAAACAAAATGGTATGTTTCGATTCTTACGCAAGCGGAACGGGAAGTTAATGCGGATTTGCGTTATGTGGTTGAGCTTTGGCCGGATAGTACGGTTTTAAGCATGACTGTTAAAGGCATGAATGGAGCATCTGAATGCAAAGGCCCGTTTGTTCCTGCGAATGTAAGCCATGGATATTACGCTGTTATTAGTACTGAAAATGAGTATGGTGTAACTGGAAGAACTACAATTCGACAGTGAGTTATGGATGGTAATGTTGAGATAAACCAAAACATTAAACAGCTACAGCCATATTGACTGTAGCTGTTTAATGCTTTGATTTATGTAAGAAAGAGGGCTTGTGGAAATGAGTAATCTCATCAAAATGCATTTAAAAAATTTGTTTAAAGCTCCATTTTATATAGTATCAATTTCCATTATAATAATATGTTTCGGAGCCTTTAATGCTATACTAATGGCGAAGGGTGTTAGGTTTATTAACTATATTGCAAGGTTTGACGTTTTTTCTTACTTGGAAGTAGTTATATTTTTAATACTGTTTTGTATGGCAACTTTTTTTGCGAGACAAAAGACGGTTCTTGAATCAATGTGTTTTTATACTAATGAACAAATAGTATTAAGTAGAATGCTTGCAGGGGTTTTATCTTCATTGGTTATATGTGTTATACCAATATTGTATGGAATTATTAGTGCTTTACAAGAAAACACTGATATTATCTTTACATTTACCGCAATAGTATATATGGTCTCTCGGTGGATAATGATAATAATGGTTGCACAATGCTTAGGACACTTGATTTGCTGTGTTTTTAAAACACCTGCAGTTTTTTTGCTGAGCATTCCAGTGGCGATACTTTTTAGCCATTTTAATATATATTTCTTTTCTTTTTTTCTTCACTCTAAAAATTACAGGCAAAAAATATCAAACTATTTTAGCGTTCAAAAGCCGTTTGTAGAAGCTATGGACATTGATTACACAGGCGCAAGATTAGATCTATGGTTTCTTACAAAGCTCTTGTGTACTGTTTCTTTTGTAGCATTAGGCATTAGCATAATGGTTGCATTCTACAATAAAAGGAAGAAAACTTTATCGATATTATTAGCGATATTTATGTTTGTGGGATGGGCAGGAATGACGTATTTATGGTCATCTCTTTATCCAGAAAAGTATAACGGAGAAGAAAAGCTGTATATTTTAGATTATGAAAATCAAAATTACTTTATAAGTTCCTACGCTGGAAGAATCAGCCTAAATGAGTGGTCAAAATTTGATATTGATATTAATTTGAGCAAAACAAGGAAAGATTATTTGAATGAAATAGAACTGCGCTTAGACGAGTGCTTTATAATAAAAAAGTTATCATGCAACGATCAAGACGTTGATTATAAGAGAATCGGAGATTACATTGCAATTACGCTTCCAAAGAATGCAAGTAGTGGCGATATAAAACTACACATTGAATATGATGGACGAATTTATTATGTAAGCGATATATCATCCATCAATATTTTTTCTACATGGTTATCAGCTGCACTTCCACCTAATTTTGCATTTATTCCATTAATTAATGGAGATAACCATGAAAAATTTTATTCTTTAGAAGTGACAGGAAACAATACCGTGATATCCAATTTGGACATTAATAGCATTTCGCCAGGTTGCTATGAATTGACGGGGAAATCATCATCGTGTTGCATATTTATGGGGTACTTTAATCAGAATATAATAGGTGAAACTACATTTTACACTGCAAAATATAACAAAATAACTGACTTTGAAGAAGTGTTTAATCAAGCTCTTGCGTTGCGCCATATCGATCCAGCAAGCTATGAACTTTCAGAAGAAGAGTATAAAAAACCTGATAAGGTATTTATGATTTACTACTTATACGATGTACTTGGTTTCCCAGTTGTTTTTGACGATTATATGATGATAAATTATGGATACACATCCACTGTTTGAGGAGATTGCTATGTTTAAAGTAGAGAATCTTAATGTTTCCTATGGGAAAACAAACAAGATTTTATCTGATGTAAGTTTTACGTTGGATAGTGGATTTACTTTTCTTGTAGGAGAAAATGGGAGTGGTAAGACAACACTTGTTAGAGGTATAACCTCAAATATCTGCCCAACTGTAAAAATAAGTTTAGATGGAAAAAATTTATTGAGAGCAGATCTAAAACGATGTATGTCATATTTACCGCAGGAGTTTGATGTTTATCCCGAACTTAAAATTTATAACCTACTTGAGTTTGTTTCGATTGCTAAAGGCATAAGCCGAGAGAAAAGAGATAAACAAATCAGATTAGTTGCGGAATATACAGGAATTAGTGCGGTTTTTAATAAAAAAATGAAAAATTGTAGTGTTGGTATACGACGTCGGGTAGGAATTGCTGCATCTTTATTAGGAGACCCTAAAGTTATAATTTTAGATGAACCGACGGCAGGTATAGATCCTAAAGAGCGGATTCATTTTTATGGGACAATAAAACAGTTTTTTTCAAATAAAATCGTTCTTGCAGCAACGCACATCCTATCTGATATAGAGAATTTGGCAGATTATGTAATGATGCTAAATCATGGACAAATATCCTTTAAAGGGACTTATTCTGAATATAGTAGTGCCCTAAACGGAAAGTTGTATATATTAAACACATGTGATGATACACTAACTGAAGAAGAGAAAAAATTTATTTCGAATGGAATTCTTTTATCCAAAAAAAAGGGCGAAACAGGAACCATTTATAAGGTGGCTTTAACAGAGACTACAGATAAAGCAGCAGGACGTTTTTGTAGCATACAACCGACACAAGAAGATTTGTGGGAGTATAATCGTGGAAAATAGAGAAGAAAAATGGAGCCTAAAAACAGATATTATATATATATGGAAACCATATGTTTTCTTTTTAATTTATATATTATGGGTGATATTTTCTCAAAAAATATCATTTGTTTCATCTATAGAGTTTAAAGATGGAAGTCTACTAATAGGCACAAGAATGTTCTACTATTTACACTTTTTGTCGAGTGCTTTTATAAGCTTAGTAGCAGCAACCCTTTTTGAGGAAGCATATAAAAAAATATCGTTAGAGTATATTAGAACATTGCCTCTAAGCTTATATGAAATCTGGATTAAAAGGTATATTTTTTTAGTGCTGCTTTTTATGGTTGTATATATACCGGTATGCATTGTACTATGTGCACAATTACGTGAAGGGGTTTTTCAATATGCCGAATCATTTTCGATTCCAATAAGTGATACAAACATACGTAAAATTGATATTATATTTTATATATTCATTGTGGTAAATTTTTGTGCGCTTTCTGTTCAATTGCTTATGATTGTTTTTAGGCACAAGACAGTTTCAGTTAGTTTAGTGATTATTCACATGGCTCTTGAATACGGGCCAATAGGGGAAAAACTTGAAAAAAAGTCTGTCTTCTACTGGTCATTTAATCCTATTTTAGTTGACAACCTATATAATAGTGGATTTTGGCTTATGTTTTCTTTATCCGTGATAATATTTATAATAGTAACTTTTTGGTTTCGGAACAAAATACATTAGCCACATAGAATAAGCCTGGATCCATATGGGGATATCTCATACGGGCCTGGGCTTATTTTGCAGTGTATAGCGGTTTACCCGTTTACGCTATGCGTGAACGGGTAAACCGCTATACTTGAAAGTTTCAGTATAACTTTGACTGCCCGCAGCTTTTATGGTATAGTAAAAACAAGAAAAAAGTTTCCTTCCTCGGCGCTTTGTTTAATGCTCGTCTGGGCGAGGGTAAACAGTAATTTAGGCCCAGAGCGTCCCGGCCACCCGGCTGGGGGTTTAGCAATTTGCTAATCAAAAGCCATCAGGGTTTGATACACCCATGTGATGTGCGGGCTTGCCACAGTAGCTTTTGCGAAATGGAAAGCACATCATTGACCCCGTATGAGTAATCCTTTTGAAAGTGTAGGTAAAATGTATTTTTTCAACACTTATTTTAAAGAATGGCAATTATTATGTTAAGACCATAAATTCACGATGAGATTTGATTCTCGACAAGAATCGTGTCTCACCGTGAGATTTATTTTTCAGTCCATAAAGGACAGCTCGCCCACAGCGGTAAAGCCGGATGCAGAAAACTCGGTGATCACGATGTTGTTCTGTCCGCTGGCACAGTGGCAGATCAGCAGTTTCCCAGCCTCGTTCCGGCCCACCACCACGCCGATATGGGATGAATCGGGATAGAGCGCAAAGTCCCCCGGCTTGGCGTTGGCGGTAGATTCCGCTGTCAAATTTCTGCCGATGTACCAATGCCCATCACTGGGCAGACCCGCATTTTTCAGCACCCAGTCCAGGAACCCGGAACAGTCCAGGCCGAAGGGCCGGTAGGTGCCGCTGGTGTCATTCCCCGGCGAGGTAACTTTCATCAGCGTGCCCCAGCGGGGGTCCCAGCCCATGGCGCTGCTCTTGCCGCCCCAGAAGTAGTTGACTTTCCCCACCAGCTTACAAGGGGGACGCGATCACGGCGGCCACCAGGAAGATCACGCACATGGCGGCGGCCAGCACACCCCCGCCCACCAGGGCGGCCAGGGCGCTGATCAGCTCCTTCACCGCCTTCACCGTGGCCTGGGCCGCTTTTTTGGACAGGTCGGCGGCGGCCTGGGCCGTCTGCTTGGACTTCTGGAGCATACCGCGCTGGGCGTCCCGCCGGGCCTTCTTCCGGGCCCGGTCAGTGAACACCTTGGCAGCGGCTTTTTTCCCTGCGGGGCCGGAGGTACTGGCAGGGGCCGCCCGTGCCCGGGCGGCCTGTTCCACCGCTTGGCGGGTCTTGGGCCGGACGGCCCCAGCCTGGGGTTTCTCTTTCAGTACAGTAGAGCGCCTGGGGCGCTCTTTGATGGATGGATTGATAGATCGAACCCCGGTGGGGGAATTTTGGGTGGCAGGGCCAGGGGCAGGTGGGGGCCCACCGTAGTGGGGGGAGGCTGGGGCCTCCCCTTGAAACGTTGTGCCTATCCTGGGGTGGGTACACTGTTCCTTTCGCTGCTCCGCCGCCTGCTGGCGCATACGCTCCTCCGGTGTGGGGGGCGGAGGCGTCGTGGCCCCGTCCGCTGTCCGCCCATGGCGGGCGTCGGATGCAGGCGGCGTATCAGTCCCATGGATGCCGGGGGCCGGGGCCGGTGTGTCCGGGGGCTGGCCCTGGGTGTCCGGCTGGCGCCGCCGTTCTTTGATCTCCCGGCGCTTCTGCTTCACCTTGGACACGGCCATGGCCGCCCCACGCTTGGCGGCGCGGCCCATATCAACGGCGGCGGCCTGGGCGGTCTGCTCCACCTGCTCTACGGCCTCGGTGCTGCTGTCGGCACTGGCGGATCCGGTGGCGGTGGTGCCGGTGCTGCCGGTGAAATCGCTGCGGGGTATCTCGGCGGTGGGACGGCCCCCGTCCCGCTTCCGTTGGGCCAGCTCCTTTTTCAGCTTGGCCGTCATGACGCGGCGGGTGGCGGCCTGGGCGGGTTTGCCGCCCTTCTTTTTGCCTTTGACTTTCTCGGTTTGGTTCCGTTCCTTCATTTTGGGTATGGTGTTCCCCTCCTTAAAAAAGCAGCGGGGCGCGCCCTGACGGACGCGCCCCTGGATTCATGGGTCAAGTGCCTCCTTGATCCCCGCCATGATGTAGTCCGCGCAGGGCAGGGCGATGGCGTTTCCCAGGGCGCGGTAACGCTGGCCTGGGCTGATCTCCTCCCCCTCCGCGCCGTATTTCGTCCACCCGTCGGGCAGGCCCATCAGACGTTCACATTCCGGCTCCGAGGGGAACCGCACACAGCCCCCCAAGGGATCGTCGGCAAAGTAGAACGCGAAGGGATAGACCGTCCCGGCCAGCAGCGTGGGGAAGGGATCGTCCAGAAAGCCGAAGCTGTCCCGGAACTGGACGTGGTAGCGGTCATTGGCCGCCCCCCTCATTCGGAATAGCTGGAAGGGCCGGACGATGGGTACACGCCCCCCCTGTTTCAATAACAGGGCCTCGATAAATCTGGGCGGCGGGCACCCTGCCTTCTCCGCCAGCCGGAGATACTTGGAACATTGGGCGGGGCTTAAACAGTATTTCGTGAGTACGCCGCCCTCCAAAACCGGCCACGAGGAAGATACGCTGCCGTCGTGCCAGCCGGGGGACTGCCCAATATTGGGCGTCCATAAGCCGCCAGCACAGGTCAACCCCAGGGCCTCGCACCATTCCGGCGTGGGCCCACACTCCAGATCGAGGAATTGGAATTGCGGTGTCTGCGAACGCCCGGAGCACTTCCGCATAGTCCAGCCGGTTATTTGAAGAAAGGCTTCCCATGACGTTCTCCCAAACAGCGATTGCTGGAAATTGTCCGTCAGTTGCATCCCTCATTTCTTTTATGATCCTGATTGCGTGAAAAAACAGGCTTGATTTTACCCCGGCCAGCCCGGTTCGGTTGCCAATTTGAGACAGGTTTTGGCAGGGGGAGCCGAAGGTAAGCACATGGACGGGGGGTATCTTCCCCCCGTCCAGCTTGGTGATGTCCCCCAAATGCTCCATGTCCGGGAAGTGGCGCCGGGTAATGGAGATGGGGGCTTTTACGATCTCGCTGGCCCAAACCGGCACGATCCCATGGCGGCAGGCCGCCAGCGGGAACACGCCGATCCCGTCAAATAAACTCCCTAACGTGATCTCTCCCATGTCGAAAAAATGTGTCTCATGGTGAGATTTAATTCTCGCCGGGGGTGGTGGACAGGGTGCGGTAAAGCTCGGTGTCCCTGGGGATGTCGTTGGCGAAGGGCACCAGGGAGCCGCCCATTTTCAGCAGGCCGTGGCCCGGCTCGGCGTTGGTGATGTAGCCCATCTGCGTGTCGGAGATGTGCAGGAGCCGCCCCAGCTCCGCCCGGTCGGTGGCCGCCTGGTTGAACAGCAGCAGAAATTCAGAGTTCGCCAGCATAAGCCGGGCCGTTTCGGATTTCAGGCACTCCTCCACGTTTTGGGTGGCGGCGGTCATGATGCCCGCGTACTTGCGGAACCGCTTCCAGGCCCGGTAGAGAAATTCCCCGGAATAGTGGTACTTGAAGTACAAATACACTTCATCCAGGAACACCCAGGTGAATTTGCCCCGCTTGCGGTTCTCCATGACACGGTTCTGGATGGCCTCCAGCGTCACCACCAGGGCGGTAGGCCGAAGCTGCTCCCCCATCTCGTACAGGTCGAAGGTGATAATGCGGTTGTTCATGTCCACATTGCCGGGGTGGGCAAACACGTTCAAGCTGCCCTCGGTGATCAACTCGGCGGCCAGGGCGATCTCCCGGGCCTCCGGGTCAGCCTGCCGCATGACCTCATTGCGCCAGTCGGTGAGCAGCGGCATGGGGGCCTTGCCCCGGCTGTTGAAATAGTCCTGATAGACGTTGGCGGTGCAGCGGTCAATGATGGATTTATGGCTGCCGGACAGCCGCCCGATCCCCATCTGCTGCTCCAAAATGCTGGTGATCAATTCGGACTTCATGGCAATGGGGTTCTCCCCGTCCACATACTCCGCCGCCACCTCCAATGGGTTGATATGGTGAGGGCTGTTGGGGGAAATCTCCACCACCACGCCGCCCCGCGAACGGGTCAGCGGGCCGTACTCGCGCTCGGCGTCAATGATGATCACCTCGTCGTTGGTGGAGAGGATCACGTTGTTCACGGTGGCTTTCATGCCCACCGACTTACCGGAGCCGGACACGCCCAGGTAGAAGGCGTGGGGGGAGATCAGCCGCTTGCGGTCACAGATCAGGAGGTTCTTGCTGATGGCGTTCACCCCGTAGGACAGGCCGCCGGGGTCTTGTATCTCCTGGACGCGGAAGGGCATAAGGACGGCGGTACTCTCGGTGGTGAGGGTACGCAGGGCCTTCACCCGGCGCAGGCCGTAGGGCAAAACGGTGTTCAAGCCGTCCTCCTGTTGATAGCGCAGAACGGAGAATTGGCACAAATGCTCCCGACCGATGGAAAAGAGGGCGTCGGTATCCGCGTCAAGCTGCTCCAGACTGTCCGCGATATGCACCAGCGTCACCACGGCAAACATCATCCGCTGGTCCCGTTCGGTGAGGTCGGACAGAAATTCCTTAGCCTCCCCCCGGAGCTGTTCCAGGTCGTAGGGCACAGCGGCGGTGAAGTTGTTCTTGTCGTTCTGGCGCTGCTGCCAGCGGGTGATGTCAGTCTCAATGCCCATGATCCGGCTTTGGATTTCCTTCACGGCCTCATCGGTGGGGATAGGCAGGATGTCGATGGACAGCATAAGGCTGCGGGGGAAGTCGGACAGGGCGGAGATCATGCTGTCCTTGATGTAGCTGGCGTAGTCTTTGAGAAACAGGACGCGGCCCACCTTGTCCCCCATCTCAAAATAGCTTGCCCGGAACCGCATACCGTCCGGGCAGATCAGGTCTTTGAAATCCAGCCCCCGGCGGATGGCGGCGGTTTGGTCAAAGGTGAAATACTGTTCCTCACCGGGGCGGAAGAAGTCATGGAGGATGCGGAGCCGGTCATGGTTGGACACAGGCCGGGCCCCGCTGTCCAGCCGCCCGAAGCTCTTGGACAGGTTGGCGTCCACCCGCCGGAAATAGGCGCGGGATTCCTCGATCTTCCGCTGGGGGATGGACAGGGTGATGTACTTCTCCTGGACAAGATTATTGCTCTCCGCCGCCCGCTGGGTGAGGATACCGTTGGCCTCCCTGCGGTACTCGTCCAGGCCGTCCCCCTGTTCCTTCATCAGCATGGCGCGCTGGAAGGCCACGGGGTTAAGGCGGCGGTTGATGATGGTGACTTTTGCGGCGGCGTCGGTGGGCAGGCTGTTCAGCACCCCGCCGTAGGACAGGAAGATCCCGCGCTGGTCGTCCTCGGAGGCGGCGGCGTAGTTCACATCGGTGAAGCGCCATGTCCGGCTGTGCTTGCGGCCCACCAGCCAGATACCATCCTCATAGACGCGCTTGATGGGGATGGACTGCTGGACGCTGCGGGGGATGGTGAACCTGTCCCGTTCGCTCTTGTTGGCGGCGGTGAGGGCTTTAATCAAAGTCGTCACGCCCCTTTCGGTGGAACAGGGTATAGTAGAAGTTCTCGGACACAAAGCGCCGTTCCCCGGCGCACAGGAGTTCAGATTTGATGAAGGCCCAGGCGAATTGCTCCAGGGTCAGGCCGTTGTAGTGGAAGAACCCGGCCACGGCCACGGGGGCGGCGGCCAGGATGCACACCCAGCTCGCAGTTTCCTTCCCGGCCACGGGGCCCAGCAGCAGGTAGGCGGCCACGGCGATCCCCACGGCGGCCAGGGCGCAGAAAAACTGCCGGGCGGACAGGCCGAAGAAAATGCTTTCCTTGTGCTGGCGTACTTCTTTGGGAATTTTGATTTCGATAATTGATCACCTCAGTTTTAGTGTAGTAAAATTTAATGTTGAATTTTACAGCGTATTAGCGTATACTGTAAAGCAGAAAGGGGCTGAATGGGATGCCGAACATTAAACCTATCTCCGATCTGCGCAATTACAGCGAAGTGCTGCACGATGTAGCCGTGGGCTCCCCTGTCTTTCTGACGAAAAATGGCCGCGGCAGATATGCCATCGTGGATATCCAGGACTATGAAAAGACCCAGGCGACGTTGAAACTGATGGGTGAGCTTGCCAAAGGCCGGAAGTCCGGGGACACAGAGGGCTGGCTCACGCCGGAGGAGATGCGGGCACATTTTGAGGAGCGGGCCCATGGGGAATAATATCCGCTACTCCAAAGAAGCTCTCCGTGACCTGGACGATATCTGGGATCATATCGCCCAGGAGCTGCAAAACCCATCCGCGGCGAAACGTGTGGTGGACAGGATCATGGACGCTGTGGATCAGTTGAGGATGTTTCCCCTTATGGGCTCTCCCCTGTCCGCTGTCGCTGTTGAAAGCGGTGATTACCGTTTCCTGGTCAGCGGGCACTACATGATTTTCTATCGGCCCCACGGCTCGGATGTCTATGTGGATCGTGTACTCTATGGCCGGAGGGACTATCTGTGCATTTTGTTTGGAGACATATCCGGTGAGGAACCATAAGCAAGACCGCCTGCGGGTGTGCAGGCGGTCTTTTATGTTGGCACCCAGTCGATGGTACTGTCCACCTCATTCCCCCAAACGTCCCAGCCGGGGGCGGGGCGGCGGGCGAACAGCTCCACGCGGGGCACGTCCCCCATCAGGGCCTCAATGCGGCGGCGGGTCTCGTCCGGCTTCCGGCTGTGTTCCTGGACGTGGGAGATAATGACTTGGTGGACATTCCGGGCCTGCCGTTTGGGGTGGCCCCTGGTTGCCAAAAGGCACAGCTCCGCGTTGGCCCGTGTCCAGTGGCCCGGCCCCCAAAATACCGTGTTGGATTTTCGGCTGAGCTTGATCCAGACAAAGGCGCAGGTCACAAAGCGAAAGCCCCATGCCTCCATCACGCCCCACGCCTCCTGGAGCATGGGCATGGTGATCCAGAGGAACAGGGCGCAATCGTCGGCGGCCAGTTCGGACACGGGCAAAGCCTTGATGTCCTCAATGGGCATGGTGGGGTAGTGCCGGTCAGCGGAGTGCCATGTGCTGTATTTCCACGGCGGGTCGGCGTAGATGATGTTATAGTTCCCTATAGCCCCAACATCTCCTTTACCACCCTGTCGGCGCCCTTCACCAGCCCGGTCAAGATCAGCATATTAAAAATTAACTGCCCAATGTACTGCCACGCCATGGTGACGGCGGGCAGGCTGGCGTCCGCCGCCGGGGTGCTGCTGGACAGAAACGCGGAGTAAATCAGGCAGGCCAGCACGATCACCGCCCCCTCCATGCACACGCCGATGTAATTTTTGAGGAACGCTTTGCCGCTGGCGGCGGTAGTCTCCCCAGCGAAGGACGCCAGGGGGAGCGGGGCCAGGGCGGTGAATAGATAGAGCCGGAAAAACCGCCCGTACACCGTCAGCAGCAGGATGAAGGACATGACGGTGATGAACAGGCTGCCCAGCAGGGACACCAGCCACAAAGGTATGCTCTCCAGCAGGCCCAGCCCCTCAATGGCCGTCACGATCTCCGCGGGCAGGGTGGCCGCCGTGGACACCGAGCCGCCCATGCCCGCCATGACGGTGGCGACTACCCCGCCGCACACGCTGAAAATGGCGGTCATGATCTCCATACAGTTTCCCACGGCTACCTTTGCCAGCACGAAGCGGATGATATGGCGCAGGGCAAATTCCGGGCGCTGGAAGTCCCGGAAGCTGGCGGCGCTTTGAAACACGCCCATGGCGAAGAACAGCACCAGCAGGCCGTAGCCGATGCCCACCATGGCGGTGTGGATGCCGGAGATCACCGTCCAGATATCGCCGCCTTTGAAGTTCTGCGGGGTCTGCGTCAGCAGCGTCCATATCTCGGACAGCTTGCCGTTCCAGTCTGCCAGCGCGTTTTCCAGGATATTTACGATCCAGTTGTCACTAATAGTCATTCACCCCCCATGGGGAATCGTGTCTCATGGTGAGACACGATTCCCTTGTTGATATTGGCCCGCCTCACAGCGCGCCGATAGCGGACAAAATTTCCTTCGCAAAGGCAATGATCAGCCCGCCGAACACACACAGCATACCCTGGCTGCGCTGGCTGGCGTCGTGGGACTGGATGCTCATGCCGAGCTGGACGATGCCCCAGCCCAGGATGATCACGCCGATGGCCTTAATGCAGGAGAAGATAAAATCACTCAAATTGTTGACGATGGACAGGGGATCGCTGCCGCCGCCGGACGCGGCGAAGGCCGGAAGGGTGAACAGGGCCAGGGACAGCACCAGGGCCGTCCACGCCGCCATATAGCGGCGGGCCTTGGCGCGGGAATGGGTCAGGTCATGGTTATTTTTCATGGTCAGATTCCTCCAATTCGTCGATGATTTCGATTTCGTCCAGGGATGTAAATTCAAAGTCCAGGTCGCCCGCGTCATAGAGACATGGGGCGTTGTGGACGTAGGGGGCGGCCCCGCCGTCCCCGGTGTACTTGAGGTTGGGATGCCGTTCCAGGTCATATTTGGCGTCCATCACCGGGGCCTCGCCTCGGATCAGGATGATGGAAAGCCGGTTGTCCAGCATACGCACTTCATCTGGCGTCAAAAGCTCACTGCAACATTGTCAAGTGATGAATTAAAAAAGGGAGTGTAGAAAACTCTCTTTTCAAAAGATTCGCTCTTACTAAAAGTTAAAGAAATCCCGCAGAAGGTCTTGCTTGGAAACCTTCTGCGGGATTTTGTTCTATAAGGAGTACTCTGTATTCCCCGATGAGAGGGAAGGTGAACAAAGAAACGAAGCAAATCGATAGACAACGGAGGGCAATTAACGATCAAGATGTTCCTTTATGAGACGAGATTTTCCTGGTTCCAATAGATCTTGCTGGTCATGGGCCGCTCCAGGTTCCGGTCATAGTACTCATGATATCGCTCAGCAGAACACAAAAATTCTGATTCATGGAAGGGCTTGAAGTCATAGCACTCAATTCTGGTGCAACTGTAAGGCAGGCAATATGGAACTTCGTACCAATTGAATTGATGAATAATCCAACATCGGAATCATCATAAAATTCCTCTTATAGTCGTATCAGATAAATGTTTGGCAATTATGCTATCAAAATCGCTTATATCAAAAGCAGTTCCGGCCCCAGTATCAATTGTACTTGCCTGTATTGATGCCTTTTCTGTTATTTCGAGTCCTTCCTCGTAAGGAGTAGGTGCTGTCTCATTGACAAGCGTTTCAATTTCAGCAAATACTGATTCAAAATCATTTTCATTAATCATCTGATATCCGCGATGTTCTGGATTTAAGGTATACACATAAGACATATTTGCTTGTTGGCTAATACCTATTGGAAACACATAAAGGTCATTCATTTGGACTCTATGCCATATTTCCTTATACACGGACTCAATTTCATAGTCAGAATCTCCTACAGGTTGTCCATCAGTCATGAAAACTAACATTGGAGTAAACGTTTCTACGTCGCTTCTGCGTATACTATCTCGGTACTGATCTATCGCCTGTAAAGTACGCCGTAATCCCAGCGAAAAGATAGTTTGATCAGCCGCATCAAAGCTAGTCGCATTTTTAACATTAAGAATGCCTAAATCCAGAGCCGATTGTTGCAATATTGCTCTATTATTATATGTAATTACACCAATAACTGCACGCTCACTTAAAACAGGGTGCTTTTTCATGTTTTCTAAAAGCCGTCTCATGACCTTAGCAAGGAGAGAGAGTCTTGTTTCAAAAAAGCCGACCTTAGTGTTCATAGAGCCACTTACGTCAACACAAAAAAAGATCGGAATCCTACTATTTGTGTTTTGGTTTAGCTGGTCAAACTGTTTAAATTCATCCAAACTAAATACCCGATCCTGCTCATCACGATAACTATTTTGCGCGTTTCTCATCCCCTTCCCCAATTTAATACCTATTACGTCGGCTTTCGCGACATTGCTTGCAAAGTTTTGGTAAATTACCAAATTTTCTCATATAGAAATCAACGTCTTTTTGAGACAGTTCAATCATCCTTCCACAGTGGCAAGAGCAGGGATATCGCTTTACAATTCTTTCACGAATAATTTTTGCACAGTCATAACACATACCCTCATCGTTAAGACGGTAAGTGGGGACTAATTTTCCGCAAGATAGACATTTCCGTTTATCAGAACGGCAATACGGACAATGTGTCGGCATAGAAAAATCTTTTGTTTTAACTAATTCCTCATATTTAAATAATGTTCCAAAGTCATAATAATAAGCCTTCCCACAAGATTTACACACGAAATGCGTTTGTGACGGTTGCCCTAAGCATGAGTTGCAAATTTTCTTTTCGGGAAATCTATAGTAAAAATCTGGATGATCTATTCCACACCTAGAACAATGAATAGTTTTTGTGCCACTAAATCGCTTAAATGTACGCGGGAAGATTTTAACGGATTCCTTGTCGTATGGGTCAATTAACTCTTGTTCTAATGCAATCACTTTTTTTTGCCAGAACCGAGCATCTCTTCTGTTTTCAGGGGCACTAAAAGCTTGTTTGTTCTGGAACGTATAATAAAATGCCTGTTTTAAGTCGTTGCCTAAATGACTCCATGCAAAACGCCATAAGCCAAAATATTCGCGTGCGCCATGTTCCTCGCTCTGCTTCCCGTAGTGAAAAGCAAACGACATATTTTTTACACTTTCTGAAATGTTCTTATTTTTTCCCTTGTTGTAAGGGAATTTCCCTGGCATAAGCACCATAAAAACGAGCAGGGCTATTTCATAATTGTCTTGTTCCTTCGTATACAAGCGCATTCCATTTTCCACATCTTGTAACTCAGGAGCTTGCATAACTCGTTCATATGATAAAATAGGATAACCTTCGACTTGGTATGTGTCCATTTCTGCAAAATAAACGTGATTTTCATCTTTTACAAATATTGCACTAGGATTTACCAGACCAAATAAAATATTTCTATCCTGTAGGTATACAACCTTATCTAAAATTACTTTTGCAAGGTGAGTTAAATTACGCCTATTCCATGTAGGAAAAACCTCCTCTAAGCCTTGCTGACTCATTATTTGCTGCTTAAGCTGATATCCTTCGGCTGCAGGGATGAGGATGCCTATAAACTCTCCATCAACATTGTAAAGTAAATCAATTGGCCAGCATATTCCTTCAAATCGAACTGGCTTCTCAAGCATTCGTTTTGCTTTATCTTCAAAGTAAGAAATGGTCAACCACTGTGCTTGGTATATCTTAGCTTGGATTCTATTCAAATCTGTTTGATAAGTAATCGACTGTGGGTTAGATAAAAATTCATTTCCAAGTTTAACTGCCTGATTTTTTGAAGTATATACCACATCTCCTTTTCTTGGTGTAAGTCGATTTTTTCTCATCACTTTCCGAATAGGTAATATCTGGTTTGGAAGTGAAAAAGCATCTACATTAGGTGTTGATTTATATTCAAGCGGTCTGCGATTTTTAAGTTTTCCATCTTGATCTAATCCATAAACACGTAAATAACTGCCAGCTTCTTTTGAGGCATTGATGACAGTTTCTGCTTTCGAATCATCTCCGGTAAGAAAAATCCAGTTTCCCATGATTTTTATCCGTTGAAAGACAGAACAATAATCTTGGCATCCGCTATATTCGAGTATCTTTATTTCCTCAAATACTGATGAAACGGAAGCACCATTAAGCTCTATAGATGAAACAAAAATATACTTTTTTTCATTTGGAGATAAATTCGCAATCCACTCTTGATAAAAAGTCTGGAAATTCGTTGTTTCTAAAAGATCAGAGGCAACCATAATACGATAACTTGTTTTTAACAGATCACCAGCACTTGTACCAGGAAATGGCCATCTTGCTTTTTTTCCACTTATGTTACCGTTATGTTGCGGAGTGCCGTATGTTCCCATACTTCATTTCCCTCCTAATCATTCAAATGATGTTTGTTTTTTTATATAATATACCCCAATTTTTGCAATTTTCCATTTGCCTTGTTTCGTAACTCATCACTTTGTGATAAAGTTGCTGTCATCTTTAGATATTTAACCGCATTTTCAAAATCATTTGTCTCTGCATAAATTGTACCGAGCATATACATGGCATCATAGCTAAAAGGGTTTGTTTCAATCAACTTTTGTAGTGGAGAAATCCATTCTTTCAATGGCGTGCCCCTCTCTTTGAGCTGTCGCAGATTTTTCCAATAAATTTCTGTTGAGTTTACCTTGTCTATAAATTCATCACGATGGCGCTCCCATATGTTCTGTAGTGATAAAGAGGTTTTTAGTCCAAATTCTTGGATAAGTGTATTTCTCAACTCGTTCAAACGCGATTTTAATTCGGTTTTATCCGCATCAAGCTTAATGGATATACGCATCTGATCAATGACACCTTTTATGTCTCTAAAATCAAATTGAGGAATTAATACACTTGTGTATTTATACTGCAACACCCATGCAGCACCCATTTCGTTCAAAGAGGCAGGACTATTATAATAGTTTTCAGATAGTACAAAAACAACTCTCAAATCATAGTTCTGAAATTGTTCCTTTAAATAATCATAGATATTTTCTCCCAAAGGAATACTATAGCCCGGAACAGAGGAGCAAAACATGTTCTCTGCAGTTAAGCCTATATGCTCAAATAAATCTACAAGAGGTCGCACAAATTCTATGTCACGAGTAGAATGACTTATAAAGATTTTAGCTTGCTTTCCTATCACCTTTTCACTCATGTAAAACACATCCTCTCCTACCTTAAAATACATTATACAGAAATCACGACCATTACAAATTTTTTGTGGTGTTATACCGTTGTAAACTAAGATTTTTCGGCAGTTTGCGTAGGTGGGACTTTTAGTGAAGGCCAGCAATGCTTATGGTTTCAAGTGAATTGAGGAGTACGGAAAATAACACCGTGACGCAAGGCAATCAAGATACCAGTTATGTCTTGCCTATGGCAATCTTCATCGCCTTACGCCACTGTGCTTTAGGGGAACTAGAAGGGGGCAACGCACTTCTCTGGCTGACTGAATCCATTTCTGATTTTAAAATCCGCTCATACTACTGAAACACCTAAACTAAAGCCTTTTTATCTACAGAAGGAATTTCGTGTGTAATCTCACCTACAAAGTTATAAACAATGCGAACTTTCTGAACCTTTTCACCGTCAATGACTTCAACTGCGCTGATAATAATTTTATCAATCAGCCGATTCAAAATGGTTTCATCCAATTCGGTGATGGACGCATATTCCCGGATTTCTCCGATAAACCGGCGCACATCATCTTCCGTGTCGCTGACAGTGCGTAGCTCGTCGGTGATCGCCTGCATCCGGGCCTTGTTGTCCGCCTGTTCCTGCTCCAGCGTCTCGGTTATACGGAAGAACCGCTGCTCGGTCAGGATACCCTTGGTCTTGTCGGCGTACAAGCTCATGAACATCCCGTCAATTTCCTGATTGCGCTTCGCCAAGGCATCCAGTTCTTTCTTCAAGACTCCTTCGTCCATGGTATACTGCTGTTCCAGCCGGTGGGTCAAACGCCCATAGAACGCATCGGCATCCTGCAAAGCCGTCATGCCATGCTCGATAATGTCAGACAGAACGAGGTTGTAGAGGTCGCGGGCCTCAATTTTATGGCTGGTGCAGGCTTTCTTTCCCAGCCGGTTATAGGTCTGGCAGATATAATATGCTCTGTCAATCGGTTCCCGCTTCTTCTTGGTGCTGCGGTCAATGTCTGTCCGCCCTACTTTCTCATACCGGACCTCCATCGACTTGCCGCAGGTAGCACAGTAAACAAGTCCGTGGAACAGATTGTAGAAGGGACAGCTATTCCCCTGCATGATGGTCGGGCGGCGGTCAATCAGCTTTTGCACCCTATCCCACTGTTCACGGCTGACAATCGCTTCATGACAGTTCTCGATGATTTCCCATTCATCACGGGGAATTTTGTTGATGGTGTTGGAGCGGATGGCCTTTTGATGGCACTTGCAAACCACATGATCGCCCTTGTATACCGGATTTCGCAGCATCTTACTGATCGTAGCTCCACCCCAGCAGTAGTAACGCACATCGGAGACTATCGGTCCCTTCACACGGGTGATGGGAATTTTATGCTCCATCAGGTATTTCGAGATCCGCATCATGCCGTATCCATTTGCCGCTAGATCAAAAACCAGTTTAACAGTAGGAGCAGTCTCCGGGTCAATAATCAGGTGGCCATGGTCTTCTGGGTCGCGCATAAGGCCGTAGGGAGTAGGCCCACCCAAAAACTTCCCCTGCCGGGAGCGGGCCATCCAGCCCGCCAGCACTTTCTTGGAAATATCCCGGCTATACATATCGTTTAGGATATTTTTGAAGGGGGTAATATCCATCTCCTGCCGGTTCAAACTGTCCACGCCGTCAGTGACGGCGATATAACGGACATTGTGGCGTGGGAAGAAGATTTCGATATAGCTGCCAGCCTCGATGTAGTTCCGTCCCAAGCGGGAGAGGTCTTTCGTAATTACACATTTGACCTTCCCGGCCTCAATGTCGGCAATCATCCTCTGGAACGAGGGACGGTTGAAATTACGGCCTGTGTAACCGTCATCAACGTAAAATTCATAGTCCAGCAAGCCATTTTTCTCAGCAAAGTCGCGGAGCAAAGCCTTTTGATTGCTGATGCTCATGCTCTCGTTTTCCCGCCCATCCTCAATGGAGAGGCGGCAGTACAGAGCGGCGACAGAGGGGGTAAATTTATTCTTCCTGTTCATTGGTGATCTCCTTAATGAACAGGGACACGATATGGTTATGATACCATGTTTTGGCAAAATTTTCAACAGGCATTTTTACCGCGCTCCTTCTTTTCCAGCCAGGATTCAAACTGACCACAAGCCTGAGATTCGATGGCCTGCTCAAAAGCGGCCCTCATGCTCTGACCGCCGCTATACTCGCGGGTCACGATGAAGCGGGGCTTGTCCTTATGGCGGGTTTTGGGTGCAGCGGGTTTATCCTGTTGCGTTTTTCTCATAGGCAACTCCTTTCAGTCCATTAAATTTTTCAGCCGTGCCAGCTTGTCCTGCGCCGTGGCCTTGCGGAAGTTCTCTCCCGAAAAACGGATAGGGGCGCACATCTCCAGCAGACGGTCATAGATACGGGCGTGGGCGGTGTCCTGGGGGTGCTGCAAGTCCTGGAGGGACAGGTTGGTGGTGACGATCAGCGGCCTGCGGCTGCGGTAACGGCTGTCAATCACATTGTAGACCTGTTCCAGACCGTACTCTGTCCCACGCTCCATGCCGAAATCGTCCAAAATCAGCAGTGGGGAGCGGCAGAGGCGGGTTATGTACTCGTTGCGGCCCTCAAAGCTGGCAGTCAGGTCGTTCAGTATCAGAGCAAAGTTCGTCATGCGGACGGCCACCTCCTGCTCCATCAGAGCGTTGGCGATGCAACCGGCAAAGTAACTTTTGCCGGTTCCCACGCCGCCCCAAAGCAGATAGCCGATGTTTTCCTCCTGCATGGTCGGCCAGTTCTCGACATAGAACCGGGCGTGCTTCATCTGCGGGCATTTGCCGTTATCGTGGGAAAAAGTCCATTCCCGCATAGCGGGGTCAGTGAAGCCCCGGCACTTCAGTTCCGCCACGGCCTGATGGTGACGGTGGGCCTCCTGCTCTGCCGCCTCCCGGTTAAGCCGTTCCTGCGCACACTGACATGGACAGGGGAGCAGCCGCCCTTCCAGCGGCGGGATCTCCATGCGAAACTGTTTCGGGGTGCGGCACTTGCCGCAGTACAAAAGTCCGTCCTCGCCGGTGTAGTCTCCCGGCTCTACCTGGGTTACAGTTATGCGCTTGATAATGCTTTCAAAATCATTCATAGGCTCTCGCCCTCCTTGCATGAATAGTCAGCCACACCTTTGCCTTTGCGCCTGTCCTCTTTCGCCCAGCGGTGGATGGTGGCGGCGTGGCTCTTGTAGGTCTTTCCAGTGGAGGCCATGTACTCGGATAACCGTTCGATATATTCCTGCCAGACGGATGGAAAGTCATTTTGCAGTTCAGATAACTCCGCCTCGGTCAGAAAGACGTTCCCATAGCGGCCAAAAATGCGGGTGCTCTCACTCACTCCACTCAAGTTATTCTTTAAGTTACTATTACTTATTTTATTAGGGGTCAGTTTTCCGGCCATCTGATGGTCAATTTTCCGGCTATCAGGGGGACGATTTCCCGGCTGTCTGCCAGCCGGTTTTCTGTCCATCAGCCGATCAATATCCTGGCTGTCTGGCTGCTTCACATAGATGCGATTGGGCATCCCATTTCCACATCGCCGCCGCTCAATCAGTCCCACCACCTCCAGTTCGGTCAATGCGGTCTTGACGGTGGTAGGGCCTTTGTCCACTATGTCAGCCAGCTTATCGAGCGGAAAAACGATGTAGATATTTCCGTCCTCGTCCGTCCAGCCGTTGGCGCGGGAGAGATTCGCCCTGTCCAGCAGAACGGCATACAGCACCTTGGCGGTCTGTGTCAGGTCGGCCCCCAGTAGAAAACGGGGGTACGGCAGATACGGCAGTAATTTGGTATCGCCGGTCATGTAGTCAGCAATCGCGTTCACCTCCCGTTTGCGGGCCTTCTGAGGGCCTTCCGGGGTGTCGGATAGGGAATGTATCAGGCCCCTATTGAGCCGTCCCCGGAAAGCCTTGAAAAATCAGGATTTTTTAGGCCCTAAAGCGTGACAGTTCTGCCGTTGTTTCCGCTTGCGCTCTGTGGCCTTTGTCCGCTTCATGCGAACAGCACATTCCGGGCAGTATTTCGCCCGGTTAGACTTCGGCAGATAGTAGCCGCCGCAGAGGGCGCATTTCTTCCTGTCTGCCCGGTGAAGCAGAGCGGCGCACAGGCCAGCATCCAGGGGAAGGACGGCGGCACGGAACCATTTGCAGATCAGCGAGTAGGTGATACTCTGCGGACAAACACATTCCTCGCCATCATCCAGAAGCAGACAATTCCCGCAATCATAGTTACAGCAGCGATGAACCAGCCTCCGGGCCGTCCGGTACTGCTGATAGTTCATGTGAACGATCACGGCGCGTCCTCTCCTGCGGGTAACTTGATGTAGGTATGGTAAGGCTGGGTGGGGCAGCGGCTCACCCAACGGCGCGTCACCAGACCGACAGCCTCCAACTCCGCCAGGGCATGGCCTACGGTGGAGGGAGTGCGGTCGATCAGCTTGGCGATCTCCGGGTTGATGAACGTCAGATACCGCCGCCCATGCTTATCCACGCTGGCCTCGCCGTTCAGCACCATATCCAGCAGGATGCAATAGACCTCTTTCGTAATCAGCCGTAAGTCCATCCCCAGCAGGAACCGGGGGTAAACCAGGTGAGGCGGCAGGGCCGGGGTATCGGTAATGTAATCAGTTTTCATGGTCATGCTCTCCTTGCAATTCGTCTTTGATGTGATTTACCTTCTTGGAAAATGCCCGAATAACATCCGTGACGGCAACGGCGCTGTTCCAAAGTTCGTTGCTCTGAACGTAGGACATACGAGCGAACGTGTCCGCTTGACGGTCAAATGTGGTCATACCGGAAATAAAACGCTGGGCATGAACCTTAAACTCCTTCAGCAGCGATTCCAGGTCTGCGGTGTCCGGCTTCTTTTGGACGGACGGAGTTATGGTCAGAACGGCAGCGGCCTCCGCCTGCTGGTCAGGAGGCAGTCTGGAAATCTTCAGCGCGGCCCCCTTGGTGATTTTGTCGCCAGCGTCCCGGATGGCTTTCTTGGCCTCCGGGGTCAGATCACGGGCAGTCTGAACAAGCTGCTCCACGGTGCGTTTGCTGACGCCCAGCTTGTCAGCGGTGTCCTGGGCAAAGGACTTTGTTTCTAAAAGCGAAAAATTTGCGTTTTTAGCCGTCTGGCCGTTGCGTTGACCCTGGCGTGTCTCCGGGTGGATGGCCTCATAGAGTTCCTTCCGGCGCAGAAGTAGATCACCCAGCTCACGGTGGGACAGGCCCGCCCGGACAAAGTTCTCGTCGATCTCCGCCAGTTCCGCTTGCAGGCCGTCCGCGTCACTAACGGTACACTCAATCTCCGTCCAGCCCAGCAGCTTCACCGCCTCCAAACGATGCAGACCAGCGATAAGCGTGTTATCCTGGGTGACGGTGATGGGATTCATCAGGCCCACGGCGGCGATGCTCCGGGCCAGTTCCTCCACGTTCCGCTGCTGAGTGTCGCGCCGTCCCGGATTGATTTTGATTTCGCTGATTTTCATTTGCATGATGATTGTCCTCAATGCGAAAACGTAGCGATAATCCGATTCAGCTTTTCCAGGTCGGGGCCGTCCAGAGATTCCCCCAACCTGCGGAGCAGAGCGATTTCCTCCGCATTGAGCATACGCCGGTCAAGGTGAAACCACTCCGCCACCCGGATGCCGCCGTGATTGCCCTTGACCGTTTCAATCGGATAGGAGCAAGTCAGGATGGTAATATCTCTGCGAATAGTCTCCCGGCTGACGTTAAATTCCTGAGCCAGACCGATAGAAGTCTCCTGCCGCCGGAGGCACAAGACCTCCAAAATTTTCTGGCGGCGTTCCCACGGGTTCATATCCATAATTCAAAAATCCTTTCGTAAAATTGATGTGTCAACGTTCAGTTTCCCTCTGCTGGTGCTGTCCCTCATGAGCCAGACGGTCAGCGGCTTTCCAAAGGGCCTCCACCGCTTTGATCTCATCCCGCATTGCCCGCATTTTCTGATAATCTGCGTCCTTCTGCATGGTCAGCTTCGCGGTCTCGGCCCGCCATGCCTTGGGCGTGATCACCTCGCCAGACGCTTTCAACTCTTTCAGAAAACGCTCTGCGGCTTCAAAGTCGGCTAACTCGCTCCTATGCTCCTGCTGGTACTGCTCCCGCTTATGGGGCTTCACCTTGTCCAACTTCTGGCGAACAGCCTTGCACCTGTCATACTGAGCGCACATTTCCAACCGTTCATCCAGCACAGCAAGACGGCGTTCCACTTTGACGATCTGACCACGGAGATCGTAATAGTCCTTGTTCATAGCGGAGACTTTTTCATAAAGCTGCTGCATGGAAGTGATGCCGTTGCCCTGCAAAAAGGCCAACAGTTTCGCGTTCTCCTGGAGGGCTTTAACCTTGCCGGAACGGGAGCGGGCCTTGTTCCTGTTGACTTCGGCCTGGGCTTCATAAAGCCGGGCCACAAGGCTGCCGCTGTCCTGGGGCGGGTCAACCTCTGCCTGTTCTTTTGTCCAGTTGTAAATCCGGGTGATGCGGGCTTTGAGTTCCTTCAGCAGTTTGTTGTCAGCGGTGATTTGCCGATTGACGTTTCCTTTCTCCGTCTGGATGCCCCGCCGCTCCATCTGACTGGCAGCAACGCCCATGTGGATGGTGGGAATTTTCTCAATGCCCTGCCGCTCATAGCTGCGGTGATCTATCCGCTCTGGACGGCCAGCAGCCTCTAACGCCCGGTTAGCGTAAGCGGCCCATGCCGCCCGCCACTTCTCGGCGTTCTCCCGATTGTTCCAATCGGTGGTGTCCTCCCGGTGATTCTTCCAGCCGCCTTTACCATCAGGGATACGGTTGCCCTGGCTATCCAGGTCATAAACTTTCCGGCACTTCGGCCCCCAGCTTCCATCCAATTTCAATGGGCGGATCGTCAGCAGAATATGAGCGTGAGGATTGCCGTCACCCTTGTCATGGAGCGCAAAGTCAGCACACATTCCAGCGTCCACGAAATTGTCTTTGACAAATGCCCGGACAAGGGCCAACTGTTCCGCCTTGGACAACTCCACAGGAAGGGCAACTTCGATTTCGCGGGCAAGCTGGGCATCGCTGGATTTTTCGATTTCCTCCACAGAGTTCCAGAGAGTGGAGCGGTCGGAAAACTCCGGCGGGGCATAGGCGGGCAGCATGATTTCAGTATGGACAACACCGGGCTTGTGCGTGTAGTCATGGGTGCGCCCGTCCCACTCGTTTGTCAGCCGTTCGCCGCTCCGGTAGGCGGCAGCGGCAACAGCCGAACGGCCCACGCTCCGCTTGATGATTTGGATGGGACAGTGAAAGATTGCTATATGATCGGCCTCCTTTCAGTGAGGGGATAACAGGCCAGCGGAAACGGAACAGACGCAAAGCGGATGTTTCGTTTTTGCTGGCGCACATGGGGTTTGGGGAAGGTACTTCCCCATCGCGTCCGCAGGACGCAACAAGCCCCCGGCAGGGCGCACGGCACCGGACTCGGTGTATAAGTGCGCCGTTCTCCGAACGGACTATCCCTCGTCCCCGACGTTCTGTGCTTTTTCCGCCGCCTCTGTTGCTCCCGGCAGGCGGGACAGGGCGATTAGAAACTCCTTGATCGCCTCGCCGTCCATGCTGGCGGTGAAGGGGAACACACCCTCCATAATTGCGCCATGTACGATCAGGCGGTGGTTCCGGGCGTGACGTTCTGCGTCCCTCTGCTTGTTCAGCAAAATCTTCACCTGGTTCTCATACTGGCGGGCTTCCTTTTCTGCCTCGGCCTTTTGAGCCTCCAACGATTTTTTGTCCATTTGCACATCAAACCTCCTTCGGCATCCAGCCGTTTTTGATGAAATACCGTTCCAGCTTCGTGATCGCACTGGCGGCGGCGCAAGAGCGGGACTGCCGGATTTGCGCTTGGGATAGATTCGCCAGCAGCCACGCAACTGCGGCCTCGTCCTGGATCAGCAATTCCTCTAAAGGCAGTATCAGGAGCGGAATGGAAGTGCAGTTGATAGGGCAACGGGGGTATCGGTGGTGCAGTTTGATAATTGTCATAAAGACCTCCTTCAAATGTCAGAAAGGACAAGCCGCCGTAGCAGCTTGTCCCTTCCGGTGATGGAGCATATCGCCCCTCACCTTATAGCCGTTTTGAACAGCTATTCACTAACCCATTTATCCGAAAAATTTCAAAAACTTTTTTCGGACAGCTTTGATACTTTTAAGAACCGCTACATCGGAGCATCCGCAGATTTTTCCTACTTCCTCATAGCTAAGATCGTAGAGCGCATGGAGCAGAAACCGCTCCCTCTGTTTCTCGGTGCAAAGCGCCAGTACCGCCAGGATTTCCCTGCGGGTTTCCATACGACACACATACTGCTCCGGCGATTCACAGTAGGGCAACCGGCCCTCGGTAACAACTATGTACTCGTCATAGCCTCGCTCGTCCCAATAGTCTTTCCACTCACGGTAAAAGCTCCGGTCAAATTGCTTGGCAATCGCCCAAAGCTCGTCAAGGGTGGCGGCATCTTCATAGGACAAATTGCGCCTATGCTTTCTGATGGTAATTCCCATCCTGCATTTTCCTTTCGTTCAGATTTTTCCGGGGTCTGAACGAAAGGGGCGGGGAACGGCAACGAGGGCTGGGCAAGGCAATCCTGGCCCATAGGAGCGCAAAAACGCCCGGATGGTACAGTGCCATTCGGGCGCGGGAAACATGATTGTGAGCCGACAGGAAACGACTATTTTCGCAAACCTGGGTGGAGTACGCCGCTACGGAGGTCAGGCTTTTTTTGACAAGTGCTTATCTCTCCATAATCGCATGGCGGCATCCTCCTATGTGCTGCCGGTGGATATAAAAGCGGCGGCTTTCGATTTCTCAAAAGCCGCCGTTTTCGGGCGTGACAAATTGTGCTGTACGACGGCTTTTTTCTTTTGCCGTCGTGCGGCAGATTGTTTCATTTCATATTCAAAATATTCTTGTTAGTTTCTTCTTCCAAGCTGTTTCAAGTAGTTACCAGTTTTAGAAATAGAACACCCGAGCAGGTTGTCCGGCGTTCCGCAAAACAGCACTTCGCCGCCCTCACTGCCGCCCTCCGGTCCCATGTCGATGATCCAGTCAGCTTGTGCGATCAATTCCAAGCGATGCTCCACGATTACCACAGTATTGTGCTGTGCTACCAACTGCCGCAGCAGGGATAGCAGTTTTTCAATGTCCCGGCTGTGCAGGCCGGTGGTCGGCTCGTCCAGAATGTAGATATTGCCCTCTTTGTGCAACTCACTTGCCAACTTCACCCGCTGGACTTCGCCACCGGAGAGAGTGCTGGTGGGCTGTCCCAGGGTCATATAGCTCAGGCCAACATCCGTCATGCTTCGCAGGGGCTTACGCACTTTTTCTTCTGTGAAAAACTCCATCGCCTGTTCAATCGTCAGCGACATAGCTTCCTCTATGTTTTTCCCGTGGTAGGTGTAGCTCAATGCGGTGGGGTTGTATCGCCGCCCTTGACATTCCTCGCACAGAACCACAACAGGCTCCGCAAAGGCCATTTCATAGGAAATTTCGCCTTTCCCCTTGCAGACCGGGCAAGCACCCTTGGAATTAAAGCTGAACCACTCGGCCCCCACACCGTTCTCTTTGGCGAACAGCTTCCGTATCTCGTCCATAACGCCCGTATAAGTGGCGGGGGTGGAGCGGATAGATGTGCCGATGGGCTTTTGGTCGATCACGATAGCCTCTGGACAGCGTTTTACAAATTCATGGCAGACCAGCGAGCTTTTGCCGGAACCAGCTACGCCGGTAACAGCGGTCAACACTCCCTTGGGAATTACCACATCAATGTGCTTCAAGTTGTGACAATGGGCGTCCTTGATTGCAAAGCCCTCTGTCCAAGGCAAGGGGGCTGGATTGATTTCGATTTTCTGACGCATGGCCTGTGCGGTGATCGTGTCCGCATGGCGCAGGCCCTCCAAATCGCTCTGATAGACAATTTCGCCGCCCCGTGTCCCGGCCAGCGGCCCCAACTCTATGATATGGTCGGCCAGGGCCATCATCTGACGGCTATGCTCCACCACCAGCACATTGTTGTGACTGTCTCGCAGCTCCACCAGCAGACGGCCAATCCGATCTGCGTCGGCAGGATGCAGGCCAGCGGTGGGTTCGTCGAAAATATAGGTGATGTTGCTTAAACTGCTCCCCAGGTTCCGCACCATTTTAATGCGCTGGACCTCTCCCCCAGAGAGCGTGTCCGTCCGGCGGGACAGCGAGAGATAGCCAATACCAACCTCCACCATACGCCCCAAATAAGCCATGATCTGTTTTGCAAGGGACACGCCAACGGGATTGTTGATTTCCGCCAGCACTGGCAGGAGATCGCATACCGGCATTTCAAAATAATCGACGATATTCCGCCCCTTGATTTTTGAAGCCAATGCTTGCGGGTTCAGCCCTGTGCCACCGCAGGTCTTACATGGGCCTTTGTGAACGTGGGTTAAAATTTCTTCCTGCAAGGTCTTTTTCAGCTTGGAAATGTCCCGATTGAGGTAGAGCCGACGAAAGCGGGGAATAACTCCTTCATATGGCATTTTCCACATATGCCCGATGTTATTGGATGGGCTTTCAATCGTCAGCGGTTCCTTGGGACCGCTACGCAACATTTCCCACTCCTCCGGCGAGTAGTCCTTCAGCTTTTTGTCCGGGTTCAAAAAGGGATTGCCCGTGTATAATTCGTTCTGCCAGGTGCTTTGAAACTGGCTGAAATTCAGCCCACCCTTGCGGAGCGTTCCCTCTAAGTTAAAAAGGCTCTTTTCCACCAGCTCCATCCGCTCCCCCAGGCCAGTACAGACTGGACACATCCCCAGGGGATGATTGAATGAATAGGCCATAGCTCCACCTGCACCGGGTTCCCCAATGCGAGAAAACAACAAACGAATCAGCGGAGCGGCATCAATAGCCGTACCCACAGTGGAACGGCTACTAACGCCGAATGCTTTCTGATCGACAACTATTGCAGGAGTGAGACTACGAATTTCATCTACTTTAGGCCGCTCATAGTGAGGCATCTTGTTCCGTAAGTAGAGCGGATAGGAGGTCTGCCACTGTCGGGCGCTCTCAACCGCAATCGTATCAAAAGCCAGTGAGCTTTTGCCGGAGCCGGAAACACCTGCCAGCACCACCAGCTTTCCTTTTGGAATTGTCAGGTCAATATGTTTCAGATTGTTTTCGGACGCGCCAATAATTTCAATATTGTCTGTATAATTACATAGCACTTCCCTCATTTTCTATGTCCTCCCGTTGATGGCTGCTCTGTCACTGTTATTCAAAATTTTCCCCGCTTTGGTTTTGCATTGTATATGGCGTTTGTATATGGTCGGCAACGCCGACCTCGTTGCTGTACTGTCTATAAAAACGGCGGCTTTGACTTGCTCAAAGCCGCCGTTTCCTGGCGTGACAAGTTGTGGTTGCACGATAGCTTTTTCTTATGCCGTGTAGCAGTTTCAGAATTATGCGTCCTTTGAAGCCTCAAAACTTCTCGGCCAATTTTGCGGCCTGTTCACAACCATCTGTCTTGTCAATGTCACCAACACCTACCACCGCCGGAACCATCACCGCCCCCACCATTTTCCAGTTCAACAGGGCGGCCGACCTCTCAATCGGAATGCGGACACCGTCAAAGACAGACACATCACTTTCCTCACAGCAGGAAATCAATGCGCATTCTTTGCCCGAAAGATCGACCTTTGCGTTGTAGAAGGAAAACAGCTTGTCGATCACCGCCTTGATTTGAGAAGGGATCGAGTACCAGTAAACCGGCGTAGAAAAAACTACTGCGTCCGCTGCTTGGATAGCCGGTGCTATGGTATTGAAATCATCGTTGAAGGAGCAGGGCTTCCCTGTCTTAAAACAGGTTTCGCAGGCGCGGCATCCACTCACATTCATTTTGGCGGCGTCAAACCGGGTCACTGTATGTCCCCTTTTTTCCGCTGCCGCAATAAAAGCCTCTGTCATTGCAAAGCTGTTTCCCGCTTTGCGGGGGCTGCCGGTGATTACAACTATTTTTTTACCCATAAAATCATCCTCCTATGTTGTGGGATTGACTTTTCCCATACAAGATGGTAATATCATAACACACGCAGGCCAAAAAGCAAGTACGCACATTTAGGTGTGATACTTTATTTTTGGTTATATACTAATATAAAGGAGAGTGTGATATGAGCGAACGGCTTATTTCAAACGAATGTTTTAGGAGTACAGGTTTCAGCTATACACTATCGCTGATCAGCGGGAAGTATAAAATGACGATATTGTATGTTCTTGCAGAGTTCGGCGTTGTCCGCTTTAATGAAATGAAAAAATATATAGGAGAAATTTCCTATAAGACATTGAGTTCCACCTTAAAAGAATTAGAGGCAGATAGATTAGTTCATAGGAAGGAATATCCGCAAATTCCGCCTAAAGTGGAATATAGTCTTACGGAACGTGGGAAATCGTTGATTCCTATACTAAACGCAATTTGTGATTGGGGCGAAGAAAACGAGCCATAAGAGAAACAGGCTGAAGTCCTTTTCTATTTTGCTCTTACTATCATTTTTATGGGTAAAGGGCGTCACTCACCCATACGAATGTTTTTTACCGTTTTTTCCTCAAAGGTAAGGTCTGTATAAGTCCTTATTCCGCCATCTCCAACGGGGGCCTGCGGCAGCAGCCCTACCTTAACCGTTTCGCCAGCGGGGAGGTTGAAGAATCTCATCATGTAGAAGTTTTTGCCGTCAACAGAATAATGGAAAGCAAAAGATTTTCCGCTTCTGCACACTTGCAGCCATACATCATTGCCGTCAATGTTGCACCCGTTCGCATCGTCCGATTCTCCGTTCCGCGCAATCACACTCACAACGGCATGTGTTCCAAAATCGGTCATTTCAAAACAGGCTTTTGCCCAATTTCGCATATCTTGCATCACCATGATGGAGGCCGAGTCGTATGTATCCTTGAAGTCGTGGGCAACCTTTACCCGCATTACAAAATCGCCCGCAATTTCCGTATAGTAAAATGGGGCATTACATAAAGATTCCGGGGTAATTCCCTCATCTCCGATTGCGCCATTGTTAAAGAAAAAGTCGCTCTGTGCCGGAGCAATCATTTCTATTTTATTGTTTTCCTCTTTCATCTGCCCCTCATTGAGCCATTTGAAGTCCATACCAAAATCCTCCGTATTTAAGATGGGTATTTGAGCTGTAAATTTCAGCTTGCGGAATCATTATAGACCCACAGAAATGTACGTCAATTACGCACATGATGGTAAGATACTCACTTATAAGAAAGTACCCCTCTATTCACAGATATCTTTCAGAAACTCGCCTATATCAACGCCAACGCAGACAGATCGACCCGATATTTCCCTTGGGGCAAATGCCTCTTGGAAGTTGATGCAGGCATAGAAAGCATTGGTGTTGTTGTGAGTATATTTCCAAAACGGATACTTGATAATGACCGGCGTATTACGCCCCACACCCAGCTCCAGGAAAACTACTCGCATCCCTTCATGCCGCCGCAAAAAGTCCTGATAACGGCTTTGGGCATGATACCATCCCTCGTCCTGAACAAAGGTATCGTCTGCCCGCAGGTTCATGGTCATAGGCTTGCCGCAGACAGGACAGCGGGGAATAAGCTCTGTCGGTACTCTCATATCCCGCTGCTCGGCAAACATCCGGCGTACCGTTTCCTCATTGTCATAGGTGCGCCGATGGCAGGGCTCCGAGCATTGCCACAGGCCGTAATCTCCCTGGGTGTAGAACAGCCGCTTCTTATCAAAGCCCGCAAGCTGGAATTGATGGTCAACATTCGTTGTCAGAACAAAGTAGTCCTTGCCCTCTACCAGCTTCAGCAGATTATCATAGACCGGCTTCGGTGCGGGTTCGTAGCGGTTCACCATGATATGGCGGCTCCACCACGCCCAGTATTCCTCCAGCGATGCGAACGGATAAAAGCCCCCGGAGTACATATCCCGGATGCCATACTTGTCGGCAAAATCCTTGAAATATGTTTCAAACCGTTCGCCGGAATAGGTCAGTCCTGCCGAGGCGGACAACCCTGCCCCCGCACCGATCACCACCGCGTCTGCGCTGTCAAGGGCCTGTTTCAGCCGTTCAACCTGCGCCGAGTATGCGGCGGTAGATTGTCTCGTCAATATCCTTGAAAACATTGAAAATCACCTTCTTGACGGACGTATCCTGCCGAAGAAAGTCCGTAACGGTTTTGATTGCGATTTCAGCGGCCTCCTGGTTGGGAAAGTGAAATTCCCCGGTGGAGATACAGCAGAACGCAATACTCTCCAATCCATGCTCCGCTGCCAGTTCCAGGCAGGAGCGGTAGCAGGAGGCAAGTTCCTCCCGGTCCCTGGCGGTCACACGACCTTGGACAATAGGGCCGACTGTGTGCAGAACATACCGGGCAGGGAGGTTGTAGCCTTTTGTCAGCTTGGCCCGGCCATTGGGTTCCGGGTGGCCCTGGGCCTGCATGATTTGACTGCACTCATCCCGAAGCTGGAGGCCCGCCGCCGAATGGATAGCGTTGTCAATACAGCCGTGGCAGGGGCAGAAACAGCCCAGCAGGGCGGAATTGTCAGCGTCCACGATTGCATCCACTTTTAACCGGGTAATGTCCCCTTTCCAGACGGCAATTCTTGGATGGCTGTTGACGGCAGGCAGCGCAGTTCCATCGACAACGCCCTTGCTGTTCCGTTCGGCGGACAGGAGATCGTCCTGCATGGCAAGAAATTCCCGTTTCAGCGGCATGGGCGGTCGGACATTCATCAGACTGCGGAGCAACCGCCGCTGGCTGGCCGCATCCTGGGGAAATTTCTGCGCCTGCGGCTGGTATTCGGGCATCTCTGTCAGCAGCATTGCGTTGAGTTGTCGTATTTGTTCCAGATGTTCCATAAGCGGTTCTCCCCGGTTCCTGATTTTAAGTTATAGGCCGTCCCGCATCACACGGGACGGCCCTGTGCTGTTCCGGTTTACTTGCGCACTACGGAAATGCGCTCCTGGATGTGGCTCCCGCCCACGATCTCATCCACCATGGCGATGGCGTAGTCGGCGTAGCTGATGACGCTCTCGCCCTTGCTGTTCAGGGTCAGTTCTTCGCCGCCCAGGATGTATTCCCCGGTACGCTCACCCTCCGCCTGGAAATCCCCGGCAGGGCTGATATACGTCCACTTGACATCCTTGCGCTGGCGCAGTTCACCCAGGGCCTTGGCCATGGCGACGGCCAGGGGCTTGAACATCTCCGGGAAGTCCGGGCCGTCAGACACGGTAGCGGTATGATCGGGGTTGACATACAGGCTCCCGGCCCCTCCTACCACCAGCAGGCGGGTATCCGTGCCGCTGAGGGTGTCGCACAGGTGCTTCAGCGTGGTGCTGTGCTGCTCCAGCGTCTCCGGCGTCCAGGCGCCAAACGCATCCACCACCGCGTCAAAGCCCTTGAGGTCAGCGGCGGTCAGGTCAAACAGGTCTTTTGCAATTACCTTGCCGGCGGCGGACTTGTTCTCCCCGCGCACCACGGCGGTAACATCCAGGTTGCGATCCATGGCCTCCTTGACAATCAGACGGCCAGCCTTTCCATTGGCGCAGATAACAGCGATTTTCATGTTGCGTACCTCCATAGATTTTGATTTTTGTTTTGAACGCTGGGGTGTTTCCCTTCGTTGTCTGTATCATAGCAGACCTTTTGAGGGCTGTGAAGTACGCACAATATTGTGGCATAGGCACCCGGAGGTAACGATTGGACAGTTACCGCGAGGAAACGATTGCGCGATTTCAAGGGGTTCCGGCTTTTTTGCCGGGAGAAAAAATTCTTTCTTTCACCTTGACCCCGGCGGGGGAGATACAGTAAAATAGAGCTATACAGCATTTTAGAAACTAACAGATGGGAGGATACGATGATGGAGGCCAAAACTTTACCCGCCTGCCCCGTAGAAACAACGCTGACGCTTATCAGCGACAAGTGGAAGGTGCTTATTATCCGGGATTTGCTGCCGGGAACAAAACGGTTTGGGGAATTGAAAAAATCCATCGGCAACGTAAGCCAAAAGGTACTGACTTCCCAGCTTCGGCAAATGGAGGAAAGCGGCCTGCTGATCAGGACGGTCTTTCCAGAGGTTCCGCCGCGAGTGGAGTACACTTTAACGGAGCTAGGCCAGAGTTTGAAGCCGGTTTTGGATGCAATGTGGAATTGGGGAGAAGAATACAAAGCGAAAAACGCCTGACGCAAGGGGACGATAATAGGGGCTGGCATTGGCTGCCAGCCCCTATTATTTCATGGATATTCAGCAGTAAACCAACTCTGTAAAGATAATTTCTTCCACCCTGGCCCTGCAATTATTCATCATCCCCACCCACGCCATCTGGTCACGGGCTTTCAATTCCTCGGTCGCGCCAGCGGCGTCCATCATCTGCGGGAGCATTCTGTCCATCCACTCCTGGGCGGTATCGTCGATGTCCAACAGATGAGCGGTAAGCTTTCCACTGCCCGCCAGTTCCCGCCACAGGTCATGCCTGTGCTGCTTCAAGTAGCTGCGCCGCAGACTGCCGTACTTACCCACCGTCCTGACCGGCTCCGGTTCATCAGCTATCAGATTAGGAATGTAGTAGTCTCCTACTCGAATATAAGTCAACTCTGCCATTTGTAACCTTCCTCTCATCAGCCATTTCATTTGTGCCGCAAATGAGCTGACTGTCTGTTGTATTTGATGCATTTGAAATACATCGCTTACAGCATACATCGTCCTGAATCTTTTTCTCGAAGACCGCCCGAGCCCCGATCTCCCGGCAGGTCTGCTCCGTCTCACCGGGAGCGATGCGCTCACAGTACATCGCCCGGTCTCCCTGCTCATGGAGAAACCAGCGCCCGCACAGTCGGCACTGCCGGGGCGCGCTGCCGCGGAGGATCGCCTTGCCCAGCTCCACGAAGAGGAAGTCGTGCAGAGAGGAAAAGCTGTACCGCTCTGTCATAATTCCAATGCGGCCATCCGTTGGATGAAATGCAAAACAAACCGAACAGCCAGCTGCTTGCTCCTCCGGACAGAGAAACGCCGCCGCGTCTATTTCCCGCTCTCTCACGTAGGGCTTGAGATGACTGCCGAACGTCTGAAGCTGCTGCTCCAGCTCCTGCATCAGGGGGATGCCGTCGTTGGAAACCTCCCCGATTTCCTCTCCAATAAAAAACGCCGTCACTGCGGCACCGTATTTGAAAGGTCCCTGTTCTCCGATCCAATATTCCGTATCACCAAAGTCCACAGTCAATGGGAAAGTAAGTCTTGGAAAATTCATCAGAAGTTCTCCTCTCACAGAATAGACGATTATTTTATTATTATACATTGACAATACCATTTTGTTGTGTTACGATAGCCCTGTAGATAGATAGACTATATCACACAGGAAATAAATCGTCAATTACTATCTGCACTTAGACAACTGAATACCCATCACCAAAGACGATACTTACCAGGGAAGCGAGGCCAAGATGCTGGAAACAGCCGAGCGCGCCAAGGTCGAAGAAAACGCCGTGGGGATCAAACAAGACCACAGGGCAGGAACGGGTATGGTGCATGGCCAATCAAAACCACAAGACAGTCGATATAAAAAAGCCGCCGAACTGCTGTAACAGCTCAGCGGCCCGCCGCGTTTCGGAAAACACAGCTTGATCTGATTACAGTCTAACAGAGTGGCCTCCGAAACGCAAGAAATATTTTGAAGGAGGTACTGCAATGAAAATGTCAAATTGCAAGAGTTACGATGACCTGCCCCTGTTCCTAAATGCAAGTATGATATCCCAGGTGCTGGGTGTTTCGCCGTCCAGCGGTTACAAACTGATGCACATGTCCGGCTCTCCGGTGCTGCGTGTCGGCAGCCGCATGGTGGTGCCCAAGGAGAAGTTCATCCAGTGGGTGGAGCGGAACACAGCTGGAGGGACGCAGCAATGAGGCGGCGCACAATGCCTATCAGCTAGCTCCGCCGTGACCCGCGGCACTACCACCGATTCACTATGCCCAATGCAGCATAGGAGTACAAACTAAAAACGATTGAGTTCGTGATTTTTTCCTACCTCTGTTATTGCAACTCCACCAGTATGCTCACTCCGGAGACAGTCGCAACAGGCGTCCACTTGACGACAAGCACAGTGAAAAAGTATCTGGCCGCTCTGGTGGCTAAGAAACTCATCGGCGAAGATGGTACCCCTATACTCAAGTATAAAGACAAAAACTTTTTCACCCTGCCCAACGAGGTATTCCTGCTGCGGCTTCCACCCTCTGCGTTTATGATCTACGCCTACCTGCTGCTGATTGAGGATCGGAGGACGCACACCTGTCATCCTAGTTACAACACCATCGCCGCCGCGACAGGTCTGGCAAAGAACACTACGATGAAAAGTGTCAACATGCTTCTGGAGATGGGTCTCATCACTGTAGAGTCTAGCAGCTATTTTGACAAGCACGGACTGAAGTGGAAAGGCAACAACCTCTACACGATCCTGCCGGTCGGAGTTACGATGGATGTGTTCTATCAACGGCAGCTACACCAGCTGGAGCTGGATGCAGAACGCAGACGTGTCCTTCGGCAGCAAGTGGAATACGGTCGCCGTCACCCCAGAGCGACCCTGTGTACCTCGGTCTCCGCTCTGGCAGCACCTGACCCGTCCCAACGATGCAAACCGCTGTGCGGCCCTTGAGAGGCGCAAGGCGAGGGACGAGGAGAAGCAGGAGAAAGCACCGGCGCTTTTGCCGCGCCGGTGCGGTCACAACCGCCCGCGGTGCGGGCGGTTTCGGGGACGGAGGCTGACGCTTTTTGGAAGGCTGGCATCTTTAATTGACACTGATCTTCTAAAAAGCAGAGGGAAAAGCCGCTGTTTCAATGTTTCACATGACGCTATTACGAAGTAAGGGAGGTTTTCAGGCATGAACGAGAACAAGCACAGGCACACCGTCTGGCTGACGGATGTGGCCTGATCCAAAGTCAAAGATCACTATCGCACCGACAACTGCTCCACGCAGAATGAATACATCGAGAAAGCGATCCAGTTCTACTCCGGCTATCTGGATACGGAGCAGGCCGACAGCTACCTACCCCGCGTCATCGCAGAAGTGCTGGAGGGGAAGCTGAGCGCGTTGGGCAGCCGCATCGGGAAACTGCTGTTCAAGCTGTCAGTGGATGACGCAGTTATGGCTCACCTCATTGCCACCATCGCTGATGTGGATCTGGACACGCTGAAGAAAATGCGAGTCATTTGTATCAAGGACGTTAAGGAAACGAACGGCGAGGTCAATTTTGAAAACGCCTACAAATTCCAGAAGAGGCTCGACTGATGCAGGGATTGATTCAAAAGAGCGGATACATCAAGCCAGGCGGCGGAGCTGGAAACTATGCGGAGTACATCGCCACCCGTGACGGTGTGGAACTGCTGAATAGAAGCGGTCAGTACATGGAGTACATTGCGGAGCGTCCAAGGTCTCATGGTCTCTTCTCCAATGTGCAGAATACGGATTTGGAAAAGACAATGCAGGAGGTGAACAGCCACACTGCTCCTGTCTGGACATTCATCTACTCTCTCAAACGGGAAGACGCAGCCAGGTTGGGTTATGACTCCGCAGAGAGTTGGCGGAAGCTCCTCTTGGCTCACCAGACAGAGCTGGCGAACGCGATGAAGATACCGCCCAGTCAGTTCCAGTGGTGTGCTGCCTTCCATGACGAGAAGCACCATCCCCACATCCATATGATGGTCTGGTCTGCCGATCCAAAGCAAGGCTATTTGACAGAGCAGGGCATTGAAACAATGCGCTCCAAACTGACTAACGATATTTTTCAGGACGAACTCCTGCACCTCTACAAGCAGAAGGTACTGTCCTATCAGGAAGTGCGCGATGCGGCGCACGAAGTAATGAGCCAGCTGATCCGCAATATGGAGTCCGGTATCTGCGACCGCCCCACCATTGAGGATAAGCTGATTGCTCTATCAGAGACACTCCGGGAAACCAAGGGCAAAAAGGTATACGGCTACCTGAAGAAGCCTGTCAAAACTCAAGTGGATACCATCGTAGACGAACTGGCACAGCTCCCGACGGTGGCAGAGTGCTATGAGCTCTGGAACAAGCTTCGGGACGAGATGGAGGGCTACTACACAGACAGACCCAGGGAGTGACTGCCGCTGTCTCAGCAGAAGGAGTTTAAAGCAATCAAGAATCGGGTCATCCGGGAGGCGGAGCGGATTCGGTTGGGTAAGATCAGCTTCGAGGATGAACAAATGGATGACGAGAAGAACGATGAAGACGAGGTGCCGGACCGCCAAGCTAACTGGCAGATGATAAATATGTATCGGAAGGCAAAATATGTTCTCTGCGATGACGATTCAACATGGGCGGAGCAGGAGGAGGCTGTCCATACGCTGGAGCAGCTCTGAAACGACGGCTTCACAGCAGCGGTGCACCACCAGCTGGGTAAGTGCTGGCGGAACGATCTGGGCGTCCTGCCGGATGATGACAAGGCAGAGTTATGGTTCCGCCAATCCGCCGATACTGGGAATGGTTTCTCCCAATACGCGCTTGGCAAGCTGTACCTGGACAGGCAGGATCGTGAGCAAGCCCACTACTGGTTCTCATGGTTCTCACAGTCAGCCTCTCAGGGAAACGAGTACGCACAGTTCTTTCTGGATCGCTGGGACAACCAGAAGCCATCCTCGGTGATGCTGTCCGTCATGCGACTGCTTCACCACATGAGCGAAATCCTCCAGGACAACTCTGTGCCGCCCCAAGCTCCGGCGGGACAGCTAGATCGAAAACTGCGGCTCAAGATCAGAAAAAAGAAGATTGCCATGGGCCACAAACTGAACGATCACGAGGAGCAATCCCAGGGACAGTCTACGACGATGGGGTAATCGGAAGCGGCTGTCGATTGCGCCACTGTCTGCAAAGAAAAACGAACCGACCAAATGATAACAGTTTGATAACTCTGCCCTTGGCCACTGGCTATTAACCAGCACTGCTGGTATTATGTGTGGCTTAAAAGGAGGGTGGAGAAGATGCGAAAGGTTTTGGAGGATCTGTAGTTTGGAAATATTGTGCCCTATGAAAAGCGAATCACCGCCGGTTCAGAACTGCGGCAACTGGTGAAACGTGCCGCCGACTGTGAGGCTCGGCTTGTGGAACAGCTCAACGATGGGGAGAAGCAAACACTCGATACCCTCATCAGCACACAGCACGAAATTGACAGTACCATGGCAAGGGAATATTTCATCCTGGATTCCGTCTGGGCATCAGACTGATGACCGAGTGCATGGACGAGGATGACGGAGAACTGACCGGCAGGGGGTGAGACGATGGCAAAGCGCAGACCGTCCGGAGACGGCATGGTACGCAAACGTGACGATAGCCGCTGGGAGGGCCGGATCGTAGTGGGCCACAAGGAAAATGGCAGTTCCATCTTCCGCTACATCTATGCCGATACCCAGAAAGAGCTGACCGCGAAGCTCCGCCAGAGCATCGACGCTTACCAGGGTGTGGAGCTGACGGAGCAGAGCAGGATGAGCCTTTCCGAGTGGCTGGATCAATGGCTGGAGCAGCGTGTGGCAGGGACCGTCCGCGGCGATACGCTGGACGGGTACCAGCGGGATTTGAACAACCATGTCAAGCTCCGCCTGGAGCAGAAGCAGTTGACGAAAATCACGCCTGCTAATTTGAAAGATCTGTACGCCCATCTCCTGGAGTATGGCCGCCTCTCCAAAGGCCGGGACAAAGGCAATGGCCTCGCGCCGCCACTGTCCGCGGCATCCACACGACCCTCCACCATGCGCTGAAAACTGCGGTGGAGGAGGGCCTGCTGCCTGTCAATCCCGCCGATGAGGTGACGCCGCCCAAACTGCCGCGCAATCCAAAGGGCATTTTCAACAACGACCAGCTGGACGCTCTGATGGCGGCAATCCGTCAGGACCCACTCTGGCACGACTTCTTCTATACAGAGCTGACCACCGGCCTGCGGCGGGGAGAACTGTGCGGCCTGAAATGGAAGGACTTTGACGGCGAAACCGGGACTCTGAAAATATGCCGCACCGTCTATCGGGAAACTGGCGGCGGGCTGACTGCCGGGGATACCAAGACCAGCGCTGGCACTCGGAAGATCGTGCTGCCGGCCAGCACAGCCGCAGTCCTCGGTAAGCGAAAGAATGACTGAGTGGATATTCCCCAACCCCCTGAAGCCGGAACAACCCACCAATCCTGGCTCCGCATACCGCTGGTTGAAAGTTCTGCTGAAGCGGGGCGGTCTCCCGAATATTCGCTTCCACGACTTGCGTCATACCTTTGCCACGCACGCTCTGGCTGGAGGGGTGGACGCCAAAACCCTCTCCGGCATTCTGGGCCACACAAAAGGCAGCTTCACGCTGGACACCTACGCCCATGTCACCGGTGATATGCAGCGCCATGCCGCCGGGACCGTGGGCGATTTCATTCAGGACATACTCTAAGGGAGGCGCTCATGGGAAAGAAGAAAACCAAGCGTGGGAACAGCAGCATCCACCTGCGAAAGGAGGGGCGCTGGGAGGGCCGGGTGGTCATCGGCCGCAATGAGGCGGACGGCTTCTCCAGCCGGAGTGATACGGCCCCGGCCTATCGGACCGTATGGTGAAAACCTGCCATGTGACCTGCCGCACAGCATTGGACAAGGCGGTATCACAGGGACTGCTTCTGAAAAATCCTGCCTCAGCCTGCAAGGCGCCCTCGACCCATCCCAAAGAGATGCGGGTGCTTACCCAGGAGGAGATGCAGCGGCTGCTGATCCAAGCGTAGGAAAATGACTGCTACGAGCTGTTACTGCTGGAGCTGACCACTGGTCTGCGGCGTGGGGAGCTGCTGGCACTCCAATGGGACGATCTGGACTTCCAGACCGAAGAACTGCGCGTCCAGCGGCAGGTGCAACGGATCAGGGGAGAACTGACGGTCACCCAGCCCAAGACCAGATCCTCCAGCCGGAGCATCATCCTTCCACCTCCAATCCTGGACATCCTGAAAAACTGTCGGCAGCATATGGGGGTCCCGGTGGATGTTTCCCTCACCCAGGAAAGAGGACTCTCCCCGGGACCCTGCCGCTGTCCGGAAAACGCTGTCTATCATCCTGGAGCGGGCCGGCTGTAAGCACGTCCGCTTCCACGACCTCCGCCACCAACGCCCTGGAGCACGGGATGGACGTCAAGACCCTGTCCACCATCATCGGGCACGTCTCCAGCACCACGACACTGAATGTCTACACCCATGTCACCAACGGAATGCGGCAGTCGGCGGCGGCAAAGATCGACCGCGCCATCGTCAAGGCGGAACCTGGGCCAGATGCGGCGGTCAAGGAAAAGCCCGCCCGCACCACCTTCTAGGCGGTCAAGGGCAAGTACCGCAATCCAGGTACTAGATGCGTGTCGCAGATCGGAGATCACCTCTGGGAGGGGCGGTACTCGCCCAAGGTCAACGGGAAGCGGATGGCCCGGAACGTCTACGCTCACAGCGAGGAAGAGTGCGAGGAGAAACTGGCGAAGCTGATTGAAGAGATAAAAGAAGGACTGGCCGCTCTGCGTGCCCAAGCGAGAGCTGGGTAATGAACTGCCAAGTATCTCAAAAACTGACAAAGACTCCGCCCTCAGTTGGGGGCGGAGCCTTTCACTATCGAACGATCTTGGGAACAAACTCCAATTTCAGCTGCATTCCGGCAGCCAACCGTTTCAGTGTGCGGAGGGAGGGATTCCCCGTTCCATTTTCCAGTCGGCTGATATCCGCCTGCTGGATGCCGGTAATCTCGGCCAGCTGCTGCTGTGTCAGATCACGCCTCTCCCGCCCCTCAATGATTGCCCGGATGATCTGCCGTTCAGGCTCCAGTGCCTCCCATTCAGCCTGGAACGCCGGGTCTTTCAACTGCTCATTCAATGTCTCCTGGAAATTCTTGCTCATCAATCAGCCCTCCCTGGTCTGGTAGTCGGTGCGGTAACTCTTCACGCGGTCAATCGCGATTGACTTGAATCTCGAGAATGCCGTTCCCAAGTAGCTTGGAACCAAGCTCTTAAAGTGTCGCCTCTTTGTTCTCCCGAAATTCAGGCATCATGGAAATTTTGGTGCACAACTTAATATCCCATGCCAACAGCAAGATTATTGTAAATGTTGACTTGGTCAAGCTTTCCTGTTACAATAGAACCACTTTGAGGTATGGTGAATTAAATTCGAAACATTGTTTATATGTGTTTGCTCCCGTTTATGCAAGTGAACCTGAGTAAACAAGTAAAAACAAAGAATTGAATTTAATTGATTTTACCTGACAATGCCTCCTACTTGCATAGGGGATAGTGTTTTCGTCAGGGGATTACTATACCTCTTGGTTACTACTTACCGAGAGGAGCTTTTTATTATGGAAGAAAAAATCTTCACGTTTATCGAGGATCAAATTGGATACAAGTTCAAAAACAGAGATCTGTTGCGTCAGGCATTTGTAAGGCGTTCTTATTCGCAGGAAAACGGCGGCGAAGATAATGAAGTGCTGGAGTTTATCGGCGACAAGGCGCTGGACTTTGCGGTTGTCAGACTACTTGCTAGAAAATATGGGCATATGGCAAATGGCGATCCTGCTGATCCGCCAAAGCTTTCTGTACATTTTATTGATCTAAACCCCAAAAAACAGGATAGCCTTTCTCCTAATGAATTTATCTGTGATCATAACGAAGGGACACTATCTGAGCTAAAGCAAAAACTTGTAAGCAGGAAAACCCTTGCCTGCAGAATTGACGATTTAGGCTTGGACGATTTTCTCATTATGGGAAAAGGTGATACGCAGGCGGGCATCGCCCAGGAAGACTCTGTCAAGGAAGACCTGTTTGAAGCGATTTTGGGTGCGGTTGCACTTGATTGTGCATGGGATATGCAGGAGATTTTTGAAACCGTAGAAATCATGCTTGCGCCAGAACAGTATTTAACAGACGATGAAAGTGAGAACTATGTTGAGTTAATTCAGGAATGGACGCTGTGGAAGAATGGCGAAATACCGCTTTATCACTTTGAAAAAGCCAGTTATGAATCTTCATGGTATTTCCCTTTCGATGGAGTATCCCAGCATTTCAGCGTTCTTGGAAGTCGGGAAGCACAGGAAGTACAATATCATTGTCTATTAAAGATCGATAATGACTTGCCAATTTTCAGAGGCTTCGGCCGTTCAAAAGCGGAAGCGAGGATGGCAGTTTGTAAGGTCGCTTATGAATATTTAGAGCGGAAGGAACTGCTGTTCTCCATCCGGGATGAAATTGAAAATCCCAACAAAGCCGATGCCGTCAGTCAATTGGAGATTCTTGCCCGGCGAGGCTATTTTTCGCTCCCCACCTATGATTTCGAATTGGAGCATGATAGAGACGGAAATCCAATCTGGAAATGCGAGTGCCATATAAAAGAACGCAATACTTACTTTTGGTCACAGTCTTCATCCAAGAAAAACGCAAAAAAGTCCGCCGCTTTTGAGATGCTGAAATATATACTGGATAAGGCATAATCATATCAAAATGGTGTTTCAACTACGCTCCCAGTGAATACGAGGACATTGACAGAGACGGTTTCAGTTACACGCGGAGTGCGTACGTCAACCTTTGCCGCCGTGGAGAGGAAGACGGGCAGCCTCTTGATTCTTTGAGGGAACGACTGACCCGCTTCCCCAAACAGCAGCCAAATCAAGCACAGACTGCCGCCCTCCGGGGCAAGGCTTTCCGGAGGGCGCTTTTCTCTGTCTGCGGCTGGAGCTGCGTCCAAAACCAACATGGGCTGATAAACCCCATACGAAATCGCCCAAAGGTCAAGAAAAACCGCCGTTTCTAAAAAGAAACAGCGGTTTTCATGGTGGACGGTACAGGACTCGAACCTGTGACCCCCTGCACGTCAAGCAGGTGCTCTAGCCAGCTGAGCTAACCGTCCGAAGCGAACACATATAAGATACCTGATTCCCGCGGATTTGTCAAGCCCTTTCTTGCATTTTTTTCATTTTTCTGTTATACTGCCCCCAACACCACCCCTTCATAGGAAAAGGAGCTGATTCCATGAGCGCATCCGCCCTGATTACCGGCTCGTCCCGGGGCATCGGCCGGGCCGCCGCCGCCGCCCTGGCCCGGGAGGGCTGGCCCGTCTGCGTCAACTATCTGGAGCGCCGGGAGGCCGCGGAGGACCTGGTGCGCCGGCTGCGGTCGGAGGGGCATATGGCCATCGCCGTTCAGGCGGACGTGGCCGACCGCGCCGCCGTGGAGGCTATGGTCCAAAGGGCCGCCGAGGTCCTGGGTCCTGTGGAGCTGCTGGTAAACAACGCCGGCATTTCCCATCAGGGCCTGTTCCAGGACACAGACGACGCCCTCTGGAACAGGATGCTGGCGGTGAATCTCACCGGCGCACGAAATGCCGTCCAGGCCGTTCTGCCCCACATGCTGGAGGTCAAACGGGGCGTGATTGTCAATATCTCCTCCATCTGGGGTCTTCGGGGTGGCAGCTGTGAGGTGGCCTATGCCTGCACCAAGGCGGCTCTCATCGGCCTCACCCGCTCTTTGGCCCTGGAGCTGGCCCCCTCCGGCATCCGGGTAAACTGCGTGGCCCCCGGCTGCATCGAGACCGACATGGTCCGTGTTCTGGGAGAGGAGACCCGTCAGATGCTGGTGGAGGAAACGCCCCTGGGCCGTCTGGGGACCCCGGAGGACGTTGCCCAGGCCGTGGCCTTTTTCGCCTCAGAGCGGGCCTCCTTTCTCACCGGACAGGTCCTCACCGCCGACGGCGGCTTCATTGTGTAACGCAGAGCAGAGACAGCGGCACTTTGAGGGAGTGTCCTTTTCGGAGACTTTATGCAGAGGCCTGTTCCATCCCCTGAAAGTATGGAGAGCCCGGAGGAACGGGAGGGGACAGAGCCCCTCCCATACATGGCATCTCTGCTGTAAAGCAGATGGACACGCCCCAGTTTGAGGCACATCCCATACCCTTAAATACCCTCCTCTTCCCGGCCCGCAAACAAACGGAGCATCATAGCCTCACAAATCTTTGCCGCTCCATCGCGCCGGCATCCCGGACGCTCCGCCGGAACGCCGGTGCTCCCGGCCTGATCGGAAAAGACTCCGGCGTTCGCTTTTATCGTCAGCACTATTTAAAATCAAAGGGCGGGCCTTCGGCCCGCCCTTTGATAATACCCGCAGCAATATCAGCTTCCCGCCTCAATCCTTTTCATTCGGGTTTTTCTCATAAAACACCTTGAAGTCGGGGTCCACCGTGCCGATTCCCATATAGCGCGCCTTGTAGTCTTTCACCAGCCTGAAATAAACGCCGCTCATGGCAATGACGCAGATGATATTCAGCGTGGTAGGCACCGCGCAGAAAAAGTCTGTGACCTTCCACACAAAGCCGGTCGGCAGTCCGTTTTGAACGGTATAGAAAATGGTAATCAGGCCGGGCAGGGGATAAACCACCTTGAACCCCGTAATGATCTTGTTTTTCAAGGCGATGTTATCCTTCAGCGCATGGCGCAGCAGGACGTCGTAATACATAAACCAGCCGGTCTGCGTCGTAATGCCGAACAGCAGAATGGCAACCGCCACAAACTTGGCGCCAATTGCGCCATAGACCGTGGCATAGGCGGAAACGGACAGGGCCGCTCCTTCCACGCCGGAATTCCAGGCTCCGCTCAGAATGATGGTCAGGGACATGATCGTGCAGACCACCATGGTGTCCACAAACACCTCAAACATGCCCCACATTCCCTGACGGACGGGGTGCTCCACCTTCGCCTGAGAGTGCACCATCGTGGAAGAGCCCTGGCCAGCCTCGTTGCTGAACACAGAACGGGCAATGCCGGTCTGAATGGCCGCAGACGCCGCCGCTCCCGCGAAGCCGCCAACTGCCGCCGTCCCGGTGAACGCGCTTTTGAAAATCAGGGCCAGCGCCGCAGGCAGCTGGGAAATATTGACGATGATCACGCCGATGCCGGCCAGCACAAACAGGACAATCATAAACGGCACAATTTTGCCCGCAAATTCCACAACCCGTTTGCCGCCGCCCCAAATGATGATCCACACTACAACGCTGTAAATTACGCCGAAGGCCAGAATCGGAATCGGGAAGGCAGAGGTAAAGCCCTCTACAATGGTATAGCCCTGTACGCCGGAGAAAAAGTTGCTGGCAAATCCCACGCCGAAGATTACGGCCAGGACCGACGCTGTTTTCGCGATTTTTTCAGGCAGCAGTTCCCCAATGCCCTTTTGGATGTAGTAGGTGGGTCCGCCATAGGGCTGCCCGTCTTCGTCATAGCTGCGGTAATAGCAGGCCAGGGAAACCTCGGCGCTTTTCAGCGCCATGCCCAGCAGTGCCGCAACCCACAGCCAGAACAGCGCGCCGGGACCGCCCACCGCAATGGCGGTGGCCACGCCTCCGATGTTGCCCACGCCCACCGCGCCGCCGACTGCCGTCGCGATGGCGTTAAACGCACTGACATGGCCCGAACCGGTCTCATGCTCTTCCTTATCAAACAGAGAACCGAAGGTGTGCTTCATAAAATAGCCAAAGTGCCTGAACTGGAACAATCCCGTTCCGATGGTAAACAGGGCGCCGGAGCCAAGGACAAGCACAATCAACGGGGTACCCCATAGAAACCCTACCGCAGCGTCCAGGAAATCAGAAATAACACTTGCCATAATAAGCCTCCTTCCGGTTTCAATCAGTTGTTTCTGTCAGGTCTGTGGGGTCTCTGTCTCTCCTTACTCCGCCAGTTTGGCAAAGGCCTGCTCGAAGTCCGCCATCAGATCCCTGACGTCCTCGCAGCCCACGGACAGGCGAATCAGGTTGTTATAGGGCTTCTTGGGATAGATCAGCGTCACCACATCGCCAAGGCTGGTGGCGATGGGCGGAATCTGTACCTCATCGGCAAATTTTGCCATGGTCTCATAGCCGCCCTTCAGGTGGAAGCAGAGCATGCCGCCGAAATTGCCGCCATGGAACAGCTTCCTGGCCAGCTCGTGCTGCTTGTGGCTCTCCAATCCGGGATAGATTACAAATTCCACCTCCGGCCGCTCTTCCAGCCACCGGGCAAGCGCCAGCGCGTTCTGAGACTGCTGGGCAAGGCGCAGCGGCAGCGTGCGGACGCCCCGCAGAGCCAGCCAGGAATCAAAGGGGCTGATGTGGGTACCCAGATTGTCGTTATAATAGCGAATCCGGTCCATATCCGCCTTTTTGCCCGCCACAATGCCGCACAGGCCGTCGCCGTGGCCGACATAATACTTTGTGCCGGAGTGGACAACAATATCAGCGCCCAGATCCAGAGGCCGCATGATGAAGGGGGAGAGGAAGGTGTTGTCCACAATGAATTTGCAGCCGTGGGCATGAGCCAGCTCCGCAATCGCCGGAATATCGGCCAGCTTCAGCAGGGGATTGGAGAGGGCTTCCAGGTAGATGACCTTTGTGTTGGGCTTGATTGCCTGTTTGACCGCCTCCAGGTCCAGCACCTCGACCCGGTCGGTCTCGATGCCCTTGGAGGGAAGAATGTCTTCAAACAGGCTGGCCGTGCAGATGAAGGTGTCGTCCGAGCAGATAACGTGGTCGCCCGCGTTCAGCTGGGTCAGCAGGGCCAGGCTTACGGCCGCCATTCCGCAGGAGATGACGCAGGCGTCCTCCGCGTTTTCCAGAGAGGCGACCTTGCTCTCCATAGCCATTGTCGTGGGGTTGGTCGTGCGGCTGTAGATGCAGCAGCCCGGCTTCCAGCTCATGGCGTCGCCAATCATCTGATCGTATTCGTCTGTGGTGTTGTACGCATAGGTGGTGGTCTCATAAATCGGGGTATTCAGCGCATGGGTGGTGGGATCGGGGCCTTCGCCCAGCTTAATGGCCCGGGTGGCAAATTCCATCCCGCCGTAATCGACTTTGTTCTTGTCCATAAAATACTCCCTCTTTTCAAATGATTTGCCTCAGACCCATTTTTCCGTTCCGAGCTAAGTGCAGTATAAAAGACCGGATTCTACTTGTAAAACTGTTTATTTTAGTGTATATTACAATAAAAATACTGTTTTATACCTGTTATTTGTTGTGATATTCACAGTAAAAATACTGTGATCGGAAAGGAGTCATACCTTGAATTTTCTGACTATGGAGTATTTTCTGACGGTGGCGACAAAGCGGAATATCACCAAGGCGGCAGAGGAACTGCATATCACCCAGCAGACTTTAAGCGCTCATATAGCGGCGCTGGAAAAGGAGCTCGCCTGTCAGTTGATCGTGCGGAGCAACCCATTGCAGCTCACATACGCGGGGGAGGTCTTTTTGCGCCACGCCTCCAGCATTTACGGAAATTATCAGGCCATGTGGAATGAATTCAACGACCTGACCAACAACCAGAGGGGAAAGCTCCTGATCGGAGTCAACTTCACACGCAGCCACGCCATCATGCCGGACAATATCATGGCATTTCAGGCGGTCTATCCGAATATTGAAGTGCGGCTGCTGGAGGGAACCAATGAATCCCTGCAAAAAAGCCTGGTCAGCAAGGACATTGACCTGGCTATCGCGCGGTTTCCGGAAACGCTCCCGGGAATGGAAATCCGCAATTTTTATCAGGACGAGGTGATTATGCTGGCGCCTAAAAACCTTCTTTCCGAAGAGCTGCTTCAGGACAATTCCGTAATCAACAGCTTATCTTCCTTTCGCGGGTATCCCTTTGTCCTGGGCAGTCCCTTTGACATCACCGGACAGTTCGGCAGGGATGTCATCCGCAGCGCCGGATTTCAGCCCATCGTGAAAGCCCAGTCCTCCAACATGGAAACGCTGCTGGCGCTCTGCATCAAAGGCGTGGGCATCTGCTTCTGCTCGGAAAGCCTGGCCCGCGCGGTTTTGACCAGGGAGCAGCTCCGGCGGATCAAAATTTTTCACCTGGGAGAAACAGCCTTCCACCACATCCGGTTCGGATACCGCAAGGAATCCTATCAGTGGAAAATCATCTCCGAGTTTATCCGGATTGCGCTGGAGACAACGCAGCACTGCGCGTTAGATAAAAGCCGTTCATAAGGATTTGCTTAGAAGTCGCTGCCGCGGTGTCCGGCCCCGGTTTTCATGGGCGGCCATATCCCCGCCGGCGGTCACGGGCGCACAGCAGCCGTTTTCCGGTTTTCCAGATAACGCGCTCCAAAAAAGAAACCTGCTCGCCGCCGGAAGGCGGGAGCAGGTGTTTTATTTCCGGCGGAACAGCGTCCGTTCAGAGCTTCCGGAGAGATGAAGGGCTATGACGCGGCCCGCCCTCTTTTGAGGCACAAAAAAGGCGGCAAACGCATTGCCGCAAAACGAAATACCGCCTTTCTCCGCATAAAACCGCCGGTAAAGCCACCAACGGGAATCTGCCCTCCCTCAGCCTTCGTCTCCCGGAACCGGCGCGGAGAAGCCGCCGCCCCATGTCTCCGGCCGCTTCCTGTCCGCCGCCGCAGGCGTACAGGGACAGCGCCATGCACAGACCCAGCAAAAAGGCCGCGCCCCGTTTGATTCGTGTCATGTTGTGTTCCTCCTGTGTTATAAGAGCCTGTTTAAAATCTCCCCGCACACGTCTTGACAGTGTATTTTCCGCCCTGACTGCGTTAAAAATCCTTGCCAT
>ERZ808037.253-NODE-253-length-56667-cov-12.018820_pt1 | contig 56667 bp, 59 predicted proteins | sample MGYA00380190_ERZ808037 | MGnify/ENA primary metagenome ERZ808037 (study PRJEB31490, sample SAMN06133399) | mouse gut metagenome | isolation source: J9 | host: mice | place: China: Chengdu | collected 2015-05 ... | reverse complement strand
GCAAACTTCATATCTCTCGCTTCCGGCTTTGCCGAAAGCTCGTTCATTGCGTTGCCCCTCCTCTCCCCCACAAAGCCAAAGGACGGCTTTGCGGGGACCCCGATAGAGCGCGGAGGCGCGGCCTCCGGCGGCCTACTTTCTCTCACGCAAGAGAAAGTAGGCAAAGAGTGCGCATAGGGGCCTCGGCCCCTATGTACCCCAAGGGGACCAATTTACGGAGCGTAAGTGCTGACCCTTCCGGCGCGTGGTGGTCGGGATGCGGGGATCCCTATTAGGCTGCCGCCCGTGGGCGCGGCACCGAGAAGGGCTGTGGTCCACACTCTGCGCCTGGGGGGCAGGGTTTTGCGCCCCCGATGTAAAACCCCGCCCCCCAGGCGCGGGACGTGTCCTGTACCCACGGAGTGGATTGGAGAATGGGAAGCGGCTGAGCGGCACCCATGGAGAAAGGCATTCGAAGGCCTTGCGCGCCGGAAGGGTTAGGGGGAACGTTTCGTAAATTGGTCCCCCGCAATCAGGGGGTTCTCAGGGGGAGAGCCGCCTGTGAGCAAGGCCCGCCGCGCGGGCCGAAGCCGAACCGGCGGCCTTCCCCCCGAGCGTGTCTTTGGGTACTTTCTGCGCGGGCAGAAAGTACCTGCCAGAAGCGCTAAGCCGTCGTGAGCAGTGCGGGTGGAGCGCAGCGAAAGCAAAAGCCCAGGGCCCGTGCAGCGGGACCGGGTTTTGCTTGAGTCGGAGTGAAGCCGCGCGTCGCGAACAGGCGCAGCGTGACAAGGAAGCGCTAAGCCGTCGTGAGCGGCGCGGCAAAGATTCAACCAGTCCATTTTGGGCCCGGCGGCATAAAATGGAGTGCCGGGCAAAAGGTCCGGCTGTTCCCAGACGGCATGGAAATTCCAATAGGAAGAGCCGAGCCAAACCGGCAGACAGGTTTGGCCGGCGCTTCCTCCTTGAGAGGATGAAGAAAACAATGGCTCTGATCGTACAAAAATTTGGCGGGTCCTCCGTGGCGAACGCGGAGCGGCTGCGCAACGTGGCCCGCATCATCACCGATACTTATCAAAAGGGAAACAGCGTGGTGGCGGTGCTGTCCGCCCAGGGGGACACCACCGACGAGCTGATCGACAAGGCCGCCGAGATCAACCCCCGCGCCTCCAAGCGGGAGCTGGACATGCTGCTGTCCACCGGCGAGCAGATCTCCTGCTCCCTGTGCGCCATGGCCATCGAGGCCCTGGGCTTCCCCGTGGTGTCCCTCACCGGGTGGCAGGCGGGGTTCCGCACCAATTCGGGCTACGGCAACGCCCGCATCAAGCGGGTGCAGGCCGAGCGGATCCGGGCGGAGCTGGACAAGCGGCGCATCGTCATTGTCACCGGCTTTCAGGGGCTGAACAAATACGACGACATCACCACCCTGGGCCGGGGCGGGTCGGACACGTCGGCGGTGGCCATCGCCGCCTCGCTGGGGGCCAACCTGTGCCAGATTTTCACCGACGTGGACGGCGTGTACACCGCCGACCCCCGGCTGGTGCCCAACGCCCACAAGCTGGACGAGATCACCTACGACGAGATGCTGGAGCTGGCCACCCTGGGCGCCCAGGTGCTTCACAATCGGTCGGTGGAAATGGCCAAGCGCTATAATGTCAACCTGGAAGTGCTGTCCAGCTTTGAGTCTAAGCCGGGTACGAAAGTTAAGGAGGTCGTCAAAATTATGGAAAAATCCCACATCAGCGGCATTGCCAAGGATAAAAATATCGCCCGTCTGGCCCTGGTGGGCCTGGAGAACACCCCGGGCATCGCCTTTAAAATCTTCTCCCTGCTGGCCAAAAACAAGGTGAACGTGGACATCATCCTCCAGTCCATCGGCCGCAGCGACACCAAGGACATCAGCTTCACCGTGGCCAAGGGGGACATGGACCTGGCCCGGAAGCTGCTGGAGGAGAACCGGGACCGCATCGAGTTCGACCACATCGACGTGTCGGACAACATCGCCAAGGTGTCCATCGTGGGGGCTGGGATGATCAACAACCCCGGCGTGGCCGCCGCCATGTTTGAGGCGCTGTTCAACGCGGGCATCAACATCAACATGATCTCCACCAGTGAGATCAAGGTGTCGGTGCTGGTGGACAGCAGCGACGCGGACCGGGCGGTGCAGGTGGTGCACGACCGGTTCTACGACGAGTTCAACGGCGCGCAGTGAGTCAGAGACAGGCCGGGCGGATGCCCGGCCTGCTTTTTTTCGGAAATCTGGACCTTTTGTGTAAGATTTGCCGCCCTGGGGCGCAGGAATAGGTGAAGCGGGCTTCATTGACATAGGACAGGAGGTGGAGGGGTGCGGGATCAGGAGATGCTGGACCTGCTGCGGCGCGCGCCGGAGAAGGGCATGGGGCTGCTGATGGAGCGGTACGCGGGGCTGGTGTATGCGGTGGCCAGGAGCCGCCTGCCCGGCGGGATGTTCTGCGCCGCCGATGTGGAGGGCTGCGTGGCCGACGCGTTCAGTGAATTTTACCTGGATCTGGACAGCTACGACCCGGAAAAGGGCAGCATACGCAGCTGGCTGTGCGTCATCGCCAGACACAATGCCCTGGACCTGGCGCGGCGGCGCTGCCGGGAGGGGGAGCGGCTGCTGCCCCTGGAGGATGAGCTGGCCGCGGCCGGCGGGGGGCTGGAGAGCGGCCTGGAGGAGCGGGAGCTGCGCCGGGTGGTGCTGGAGGCGGTGGAGGAGCTGGGCGAGCCGGACCGGGAGATCATGCTGCGGAAATTCTATCTGGGGGAGCCCTCCGCCCAGATCGCCGCCCGGCTGGGGATGACGGCGGGCGGCGTGGACACCAGGACCCACCGGGCGGTGGAAAAGCTGCGGAAGAAGCTGGCGGAATGGAGGTAAAGACCATGAAAAAGACGCTGACAGAGCTGTTTGACGGGCTGGAGCCGGAGGAGCTGGACCGGCTTGCGCCCGAGGAGCTGAACGCGGACCTGCCGGAGGGCGCCCTGGAGCGCATCCGGGAGAGGGCGCTGAAAAAGGCCCTGCCCAGGGCGGCGGGGAAAAGGCGGCTGTGGGCCCGCCCCTGGCTGCGGGCGGCGGTGGCGGCCTGCCTGGCGCTGGCGGTGGGGCTGACGGGGGTGGCCTATGCCGCCGAGGCACGGGAGTACGGCGCGGCGGTGCGGTTTTTCGATGAGAACGGCCTGTCCACCGAGGGGCTGAGCCGGGAGGACGTGAAGGCGGTGTACCGGGACATCACCACCCAGTGCTTCACCTACGACAAGACGGCGGAGGTGATCCAGCACAGTGTGCCGGGGGTGGAGATCTCCCAGCGGGAGCCCACGCCGGAGGAGCTGGAGGAGCTGTGGAACAGCAGGGACCTCACGGCCAGCCCCTTCGCCCCGCTGGACTACCGCTTTGAGTATGTGGAGCGGATGGACGAGGCGCTGGGGTTTGAGGTCTTTGACCGGTGTTACCTGAGCCGCTATGAGGACGGCGTCCAGGTGTGGCGGGCGGAGTTCACCCAATTCTGCGTCGTGGACTGGGCCCCCGTCTCCGGCGGGACGGCGGTGTGGGGGGAGACCTCCACCTGGTCCAGCGAGCAGCCGCGGTACGCCTGGCTGTCCAGGGTGGACGAGAAGGGTAAGATTCTGTGGGAGAAGCGGCTGGACCACGGCTTCCGCCATGAGTATATCGCCGCGGTGCTGGACAATGGGGACGGCACCTGGGCGGTGATCAGCCGGGGAGATTTGAACTGCCTCTGCCTGAGCCAGTACGCAGAGGACGGAAAGGAGCTGAGCTTCCACAAAACGGAGGTGGGCAACAGGGGGATCTGGAATGCCGCCCGCCTGGGGGACGGCTACCTGGTGCAGCTGGGGCACAAGCTGGACGGGGAGACCGCCCACCTGGTGAAGCTGGACCGGGAGGGGAACATCACCGATCACTTCAGCTACGAGGGGGAGGACTGCTGGTATTTCATCCAGGACATGGCGGAGTTCGGCGGCCGGGTGTACCTGTCCGCCTACGCCACCCCCAAGCTGGCGGAGGGGGAGGACGCCGGGGGCCGGTACGAGATTGAGGGCATCGTGAATCCGATTTTTGACAGCGGGCGCTTCGAAATCTCCAGCGAGGAGCTGACCCCCATGGTGCGGGACAACTACACGGCGGTGCTGCTGGTGTGCGGCCCTGAGGGGGGCGCGCCGGAGACCTTCTACTCCGTGAAGGGCTCCCTGGGGGCGGGGCTGACGGTCAGCGGGGCGGGAGAGCTGCTCTGGGACGTGGAGAGCGTGGCGGAGACCTTCTTCTCGCCGGCCACCAGCTCGTTCACCATCGGCGGGACCTGCCAGGTGTTCCGCTACGCCTTTGACGGCGCCGGGGCCCTGGTCCGCCAGGAGGACACAGGGGAGACCGCGCCCTACCGGCGCTGAGAAAAAGCACAAAGGGGGACGGGCCCGCGGCCCGCCCTCCTTTGCGGTTTTACATTAAGAAAGCACTGATTTAATGCGTCTGCGACGCTTTGAGGAACTTTTCCGCCGCAATTTCGTTGCAATTTCTTGAAATAAACACAATTATTCCTGCGAAATTGCGCCTTATTGCGGCGAAAAATCTCTCTCAAATTGTCCTTGCCGATGAAATCAGTCCTTCCTTAGAACCTGTATTCACAGCCGAGGATGCCGGCTGGCCGAGGGATTTTTCCGTCAGGCAAGGCGAATTTTCGCCGGAATACTTTGTGTATTGCAAGAAAATTCAACGCGGCATGGCGGAAAAAGACCCGCCCAGACGGCGTTTGAGGTTGTGAATACAGGTTCTTAATTATTTGCGCTTGAAACTTGCCAAAAAAACTCTGGTATGGTAAAATAAAACGATACGCAGCTATGCCGCTCTCCTAGGCGCTAGGGCGTGTTGACAATTTTCAAACACGCCCTGGGGAGGGCGGGGCGTCCGAGATGCTGCGCAGGCGGGAGACCTCGGGCCCCATGGAGCGTGGGGCGGATATTTGGAAGAAACAGAGGTGTGCTTGATGTACCTAAAGGCGCTGGAAATACAGGGGTTCAAGTCATTTCCCGACAAGACGGTGCTGGCCTTCGGGTCGGACATCACGGCGGTGGTGGGGCCCAACGGCTCGGGCAAGTCCAACATCGCCGACGCCATCCGCTGGGTGATGGGGGAGCAGTCCACCCGCACCCTCCGGGGCAGCAAGATGGAGGACGTGATCTTCAACGGCACCGAGAAGCGCAAGGGCCTGGGCTTTGCCGAGGTGACCCTGGTGCTGGACAACACCCAGCGCATGTTCCAGATGGAGGAGACGGAGGTGGCGGTGACCCGGCGGTATTACCGCTCCGGGGAGAGCGAATACTACATCAACCGCCGGGCCTGCCGGCTGAAGGACATCAACGAGCTGTTTATGGACACCGGCCTGGGCCGGGAGGGCTACTCCATCATCGGCCAGGGCAGGATCGACGAGATCCTGTCCGTCAAGAGCGCCGACCGCCGGGAGGTCTTTGAGGAGGCGGCGGGCATCTCCCGCTTCCGCCACCGCAAGGAGGAGGCGGAGCGCAAGCTGGAGCGCACCCAGGAGAATCTGGTGCGCATCAACGACAAGATCGACGAGCTGGAGCTCCAGGTGGAGCCCCTGCGGGTCCAGGCGGAGAAGACGCGGAAGTACCTGGTTTTCCGGGACGAGCTGAAGGGGCTGGAGATCTCCGTCTGGCTGGAGCAGCTGGAGCACATCCGGGCGGGCAGCGTGAAGCTGCGGGCCGACTGCGAGGCGGCGGCGCGCCAGCGGGACGAGGCCCGGGAGGCGGTGGAGCGGCTGTATGCCGAGAGCGGCCGGCTGGCTGAGGAGATGCGGGACAAGGACCTCGAGGCGGAGCAGCTGCGGGGGAGGCAGTCCGGCGTGGACGAGCAGGTCAACGCCTGTGAAAACGGCATCGCCCTGCTGAAAAACGACATCAAAAACAACAGCGAGAACGCCCAGCGCATCCGCCAGGAACTGGAGCAGCAGGAGGGCCGGGCGGGCTCTCTGGCCGCCCAGATCCAGGAGCGGAAGGGCCGCCTGGAGGAGATCGAGGGGGACATGGCCGCCTGCCAGGAGCGGATCGACGCCCTGGCCGCCCAGGTGCGGGAGGTGCTGGGGTCGGCGGGCAGCCTGAGCGCCGAGCTGGAGCAGCTCCAGGAGCGGGAGCGGCTGGAGACCGCCTCCGCCGGCGAGGCCCGGCAGCTGCTGTCCGCCCTGGCCGCCGCTGCCCAGGAGCTGTACGACCGGGAGGAAAAGCTGGGTCAGGAGCTCCAGGAGCAGGAGGACAAGGCGGCCCAGGCCCGCCAGACCCTGGAGGACACCCAAAAGGAGCTGGAAAAGGTCACCGAGGACCGGGACGGGGCCAAAAACGTCATCAGCGGCTACCAGATGCGCCTCCAGTCCCGGCAGCGGAGGCTGGACCAGGCCCAGGAGAGGCACCGCCGCCTCCAGATGGACGAGAACAACCTGAATTCCCGGATCAAGATGCTCGCCGAGATGGAAAAGCTGTACGAGGGCTACTCCAAGGCCGTCAAGCTGGTGATGGGGGAGGCGGAGCGGGGCGGCCTGCGGGGGGTGCGCGGTCCGGTGGCGGGGCTGCTCCACGTCCCCGACCAGTACGCCGTGGCCATTGAGATTGCCCTGGGGGGCGCCATGCAGAATCTGGTGGTGGAGCGGGACGAGGACGGCAAAAACGCCATCAGCTACCTCAAGCGCCGGGACGGCGGGCGGTGCACCTTCCTGCCCATGAACACCATCCGGCCCGCCGACTTCCGGGATGGGGCGGTGGCCCGGGAGGACGGCTTTGTGGGCATGGGGGACGCGCTGATCTCCTTTGACCCGGAGTACGCCCACATTTTCTCCAACCTGCTGGGCCGGGTGGTCATCGCCCAGAGCATGGACAAGGCCATGGTCATGGCCCGGAAGTTCGGCCACCGCTTCCGCATCGTCACCCTGGACGGCCAGGTGCTCAACGCGGGGGGGTCCATGACCGGCGGGTCGGTGTCCCGCTCGGCGGGCATACTCAGCCGGGCCAACGAGCTGGAGCGCCTGAATAAGCAGAGGGACGGCCTGGCCGCCGACCTGAAAACCGCGTCCGACGAGCTGGCCAAGGCCCAGCGGGAGCTCACCGCCGCCCAGTACGAGCTGGACGCCGCGGCGGGGCAGCTGCGGGAGGCGGAGGACGCGGTGCTGAAATACTCCGAGCGGGCGGACAGCGCCCGGGTGCAGCTGGCGGACATTGAGCTGCGCCGCCAGACCCTGGCCGGGGAGCGGGGACAGGTCCGCCGCCGCATGGAGGAGAACACGGAGAACACCGCCCAGGCCAAGGCCCGCATCGAGGCGCTGGAGGGCTCCGCCGCCGCCCTGCGCTCGGAGAGCGAGGCCAAGGCCCAGGGCAGGACCGCCCTACAGGACCAGGTGGCCCGGCTCAACGAGGAGTCGGCCGGCCACAGCGCCCGGCTGGCCGGGCTGGAGGGGGAGCAGTCCGCCCTGCGCCAGTCCATCGGCGAGCTGGAGCGGCTGCGGGACGACCTGAGCGGCGACACCGCCAGCCGTACCGCCATGATCGGGGAGTTTGAGCAGCAGAACGACTACCTCACGCGGCGCATCCGGGAGGAGGAGGAGCGGCTCCAGGCCCTGCGGGCCGCCAGCCGGGAGGGGGCGTCCGCCATCCGGCGGCTCAACGACGAGAAGCTGGCCCTGGAGGGCAAACGCAACCAGGCCGACCGGCAGGCCAGGGACAAGAACAACGAGCTCATCGCCATGGAGCGGGAGGTATCGGTTCTGGAGCAGAAGTCCGCCGCCGCCTCCATGGAGGAGAGCCAGCTGCTGGACAAGCTGTGGGAGAGCTATCAGCTGTCCCACGAGGCGGCTCGTTCACAGCGGGTGGAGCTGGAGTCCGTCCCCAAGGCCCAGCGGCGCATCGGGGAGCTGAAGCGCTCCATCTCCGCTTTGGGCAGCATCAACCCGGACGCGGTGGAGGAGTTCTCCCGGGTGAACGAGCGGTACACCTACTTCACCGGCCAGCGGGACGACGTGGCCCGGGCCAAGAAGGAGCTGGAGGACATCATCGCCCAGATTGTGGGCGAGATGACGGTTATTTTTCAGGAGCAGTTTGCCCTGATCAACGAGGGGTTCAAGGCGGCCTTCACCGACCTGTTCGGCGGGGGGAAGGCCAGCCTAGAGCTGGAGGACGCGGAGGACGTGCTGGGCTGCGGCATCGAGATCAGGGCCCAGCCCCCGGGGAAGACGGTGCAGAATATGAGCGCCCTGTCCGGCGGGGAGCGGGCGCTGATCGCCATCGCGCTGTACTTCGCCATTTTGAAGGTGCGGCCCACTCCCTTCTGCGTCATGGACGAGATTGAGGCGGCGCTGGATGAGTCCAACGTGGTGCGCTACGCCCGGTATCTCCGCCGCATCAGCGACAAGACCCAGTTCATCGTCATCACCCACCGGCGGGGCACCATGGAGGAGGCCGATGTGCTCTACGGCGTCACCATGCAGGAGAAGGGCGTGTCCCGGATGCTGACGATCAACTTAAATGATGTGGAGAAAGAGCTGAATATCAAATGAGTGAAGAGATGGAAAAGCGCTGCTCCAACTGCGGCAGTGCCATGGCGTTTATCCGGCGGGAGGACATCCAGCTGGGGGAGGCCAGCGTTCTGCTGGGCGTATGGCCCAACATCCGGGCCGGCGCGCTGGATGTGGAGCTGTGGGGCTGCCCCCGCTGCGGCAAGCTGGACCTGTACCGGGGGGACCTGTTCGAGGAGCAGGAGGAGGACCGCATGGCCCAGACCGCCTGCCCCGCCTGCGGCCAGCTCCACGACCTGGACGACCCCAAGTGCCCCTTCTGCGGGGCGAAAAATCCGAATATCTGAAAAGGAAGTTTGCACATGGGCTTTTTTGACAAGATCAAGAAGATCGGCATTTTCAACGGCTTCTCCCAGCTCACCGACGATTTTTACGACGAGCTGGAGGAGTCCCTGGTGATGGCCGACCTGGGGGCGGAGACCACTCTGGAGGCGGTGGAGGAGCTGCGGCAGCGGTGCCGCGACCGCCATATCAAGGACACCGAGGGGGCCCGGCAGTGTATGCGGGAGATCCTGGCGGAGTACCTGGACCTGGGGGGCGCCTACGTGGACATGAGCGGCAGGCCGGCGGTGATTTTGTTCATCGGGGTGAACGGGGTGGGCAAGACCACCTCCATCGGCAAGCTGGCCGCCCACTGGAAGCGGGTGGGCCGCAAGGTGGTGCTGTGCGCCGGGGACACCTTCCGGGCCGCCGCCGCCGAGCAGCTCACCATCTGGGCGGACCGGGCGGGGGTGGACATCGTCAAGCAGCACGAGGGGGCGGACCCCGCCGCCGTGGTGTACGACGCGCTGTCCGCCGCCCGCGCCCGGAAGGCGGACGTGGTGCTGGTGGACACCGCCGGACGGCTGCAAAACAAGGCCAACCTGATGAACGAGCTGAACAAGATCTCCCGGGTCATCGACCGGGAGTGCCCCGGCTCCAGCCGGGAGACCCTGCTGGTGCTGGACGCCACCACCGGCCAGAACGGCCTGATCCAGGCCAAGGAGTTCTCCAAGACGGCGGGTGTCACCGGCATCGTGCTCACCAAGCTGGACGGCACCGCCAAGGGGGGCATCGTCATCGCCATCGCCAGGGAGTTGGGGGTGCCCGTCAAGTTTGCCGGGGTGGGGGAGGGCGTGGACGACCTCCAGCCCTTCGACGCGGACTCCTTCGTGGAGGCGCTGATCTGACAAGCTGCGCCAATATTTACACTCCGGTCACGATTTTTGACCTAGGCTGTTATATGATATATGGCAAACAAAAAAGAAATGGGGCGGCTGAACATGAAGCTGGTGCTGGCCAGTAAGAATGTGAAAAAAATGCGGGAAATGAACGACATCCTCTCCGGCATGGGGGTGGAGGTGTGCCTCCAGGCGGATGTGGGCATCGATGTGGACGTGGAGGAGACGGGGAGCACCTTTGAGGAGAACTCCCGGCTCAAGGCCCAGGCGGTGATGGAGGCCAGCGGCCTGCCCGCCATCGCCGACGACTCCGGTCTGTGCGTGGACGCGCTGAACGGGGCCCCGGGGGTGTACTCCGCCCGGTACGGCGGGGAGGGGCTGGACGACACGGGGCGCTACCGCCTGCTGCTGGCCAACATGCCCAAGGGCGAGGCCAGGACGGCGAAATTCGTGTCCGTCATCACCTGCTGCTTCCCCGGCGGGGAGGTGCTCACCGCCCGGGGGGAGTGCCCGGGCACCATCGCCTTTGCCCCCATGGGGGAGGGTGGGTTCGGCTACGACCCGGTGTTCTTCCTGCCCAGGCTGAAAAAGACCTTCGCTCAGCTGTCCGCCGAGGAGAAGAACGCCATCTCCCACCGGTGGCTGGCGCTGGCGGCGTTCCAGAAAAAATTAGAGGAATATTTGAAGAAATAAGGAGAATATATGGCAGATTTAAGCAGCAAGCAGCGGGCCCAGCTGAGAGGGCTGGCCAACGACATCGACACCATCGTCCACGTGGGCAAGGACGGCGTGGGCGGGAACCTCATCAAGCAGGCGGACGACGCCTTGGAGGCCCGGGAGCTCATCAAGGGCAAGGTGCTGGAGAACAGCCCCCTCTCCCCCCGGGAGGGGGCGGAGGAGCTGGCCCGGGCCACCCGCAGCCAGGTGGTGCAGGTCATCGGTACCAAGTTCGTCTTATACAGAGAAACCCACAGCAAGCCCCGCGACAAGAGAATCAAGCTGGTAAAATAGGCATACCCTAAACTTTTTTAGAGAGGGTGGTCCCGTTGAAAATCGGCATCTATGGCGGCAGCTTCAATCCTCCCCATCTGGGGCATCTGACGGCGGCACAGGCGGCGGTGGCCGCCCTGGGGCTGGACAGGCTGGTGTTCGTCCCGGCGGGCATCCCCCCACACAAGGACCTGGCCCCCGGCAGCCCGTCGCCGGACCAGCGGCTGGAGCTGACCCGCATCGCCGCGGACCAGCTGCTCATGCCGGAGCGCACCGAGGTGTGGGACGCGGAGGTCCACCGGGCGGGGAAGAGCTACACCGCCGACACCCTGGAGGAGGCCGCCCGGCGCTGGCCGGGGGACGAGCTGTGGCTGCTGATGGGGACGGACATGTTCCTCACCCTCCACCAGTGGGCGGAGCCGGAGCGCATTTTGCGTCTGGCGGGTGTGTGCGCCTTCGGCCGGACCGAGGCGGACGGCGAGGCGGTGTTCGCCCCCCAGCGGGACTACCTCAGCCGGACCTACCCGGGGGCCAGACTGACCACCATTACCGTGCCGGGTCTGGTGGATATCTCCTCCACCCAGCTGCGGGAGCTGCTGCCCCGGGGCGGGGGCCGGGATTTTTTGCCGGAAGCGGTGTACGGTTACATTTTACGGGAAAAACTATACGGGACCCGGGCCGACCTGAAGGGGCTGAGCCTGGAGGACCTGCGGTGCGTGTCCTACTCCATGGTGTACGCCAAGCGGCTGGCCCACATCCGGGGCTGCGAGGAGGAGGCCGCCCGGCTGGCAAGGCGCTGGGGGGCGGACGAGGACCGGATGCGCCGGGCCGCCATCCTCCACGACTGCACCAAGTATTTCAGCTGCCAGGAGCATTTGGAGATCTGCGACCGGTACGGCCTGGAGCTGCTCCCCCTGGAGCGGGCCACCGACAAGCTGCTCCACGCCAAGAGCGGCGCGCTGCTGGCCAAGCACGTGTTTGGGATGGATGATATCTATGAGGCCATCCTCTACCACACCACCGCCCGGGCGGGGATGAGCCTGGAGGAAAAGCTGCTGTACATCGCCGACTACATGGAGCCCAACCGGGATTTCCCCGAGGTGGGCGAGCTGCGCCGGCTGGCGTATACTGATTTGGATGGGGCGGTGGGCATGGGAGCGGCCCTTTCCGTTCAGGAGATGCTCCTGCGGGACAAGGAGCTCCACCACGATACCAGAGAGGCCTTTGAGTACTATAAGAAGGGAAATGAAGGATGAACGATCACTCCAGAGAGAACAGGGAAAAGCGGGGAGAGGGCGCCGGGCCGTGGGAGCGGCCTGAGCTCACGCCGGAGCAGGCAAAGAGAAAAAAAGAGAAGATAATCATGATCGCCATGATCGCACTGGCGGTGGTGATGGTCATCGCCGCCGGCGCGGTGATGTTCTACAACCGGTGGGTGCAGAAGCCGCAGCTGCCCGCTCCCGGGCCGACCCCCCAGCCCAGCGGGCCGGCGCAGCCCTCCGAGGCTGTGGAGGACCCCAGCGCGGAGCCCACCCTGAACTTCGACGCGGTCCAGCCCAAGGTGGGCGGGGAGCGGAGAAGCCAGGACATCTATACCATCCTGATTTTCGGCTCGGACGAGGCCTCCGGCCTCACTGACACCATGATGGTGGCCACCTACGACGTGACCAACCAGCAGGCCACCGTCATGTCCCTCCCCCGGGACACCCTGATCAACTCCAGTGCCCGGCCCAACATCAACGCCAAGAAGCTCAACGCCGTGTACAACGTCTACGGCCAGGGGGACGCGGGCATCGAGGCGCTGAAAAACGAGGTGGCCGAGCTGGTGGGCTTTGTCCCCGACTACTATGTGCAGATTGACTGGGCGCTGGTGGGGGAGATGGTGGACGCCATCGGCGGCGTCTGGTTCGACAACCCCTACCACATGGAGTACTATGACCCCTTCCAGGACCTGGAGATCTACCAGGAGCAGGGCTACCGGCTGCTCAGCGGCAGCGACGCCATGCAGGTGGTGCGCTGGCGGCACAACAACCCCGGCGTGCCCTATAATCCCGGTGTGAGCAAGGCGACCGTCGCCAGCGACCTGGAGCGGCTGAACGTTCAGCACGGGTTTTTGAAGTCAGTGCTGAAGCAGACCCTCCAGATCGGCAACATTACCCGGGTGGGCCAGCTCATCGAGCTGTTCAACAGCCGGGTGAACAGCGACCTGAACGTGGAAAATATGTTCTGGTTTGCCAAGGAGGCGGTGCTGGGCGGGCTGGAGGTGGACGACGTGGAGTTCTGTACCATGCCCAACCTGGTGGGCACCTACTACCAGGCGGGGGTGGACTGGGGCTTCGTCTACCCCCACCAAAGCCAGCTGCTCACCCTGATTAACGAGTCGCTGAACCCCTACAAGGAGCAGGTGACCATCCGCCAGCTGGACCTGATGAGCGTCAGCGCCGACGGCTCGCTGCGCTCGTCCACCGGGCGGCTGGCAGACCCGGCGCTGGGGGAGGTGCCGGTGCGGGAGACCGAGGAGCCGGAGGAGAGCGACCCCCTGGAGAGTGGCCCCCTGGAGAGCGGCCAGCCCGCTGAGAGCGGCGAGCCCATCCAGAGCGGTGAGCCTGTCCAGAGCGGTGAGCCTGTCCAGAGTGGGGAACCTGTCCAGAGTGGGGAGCCCGCCGCCTCCGATCCCCCGCCCGTCCAGAGCGGGGAGACGCCCCCGGAGGGACAGCCCGCCGGGCCCGATGTGCCCGCCGGCGCCGGCGAGGACGCCGGAGCGGCCGGAGAGGGAGAGCCCATGGATTGGGGAGAGACCCCGGACTGACGTTACAGAGACTTTTCATGGAAAAGGAGAGACGATCATGCTGAACGAAAAAGAGATGATTTCCATTGCCGTCAAGGCCCTGGACGACAAGAAGGGCAGGGACATCCGGGTGCTGCGCACCGCGGACCAGACCACCCTGGCGGACTACTTTGTCATTTGCAGCGGCACCTCCAACACCCAGGTGCGGGCCCTGGCCGACGCGGTGGAGGAGGCCATGTCCAAGGCGGGGGAGGAGCCCCACCACATCGAGGGCCACCGGGGGGGCCAGTGGACCCTGATGGACTACTCCTCTGTGGTGGTCCACGTCTTTACCGAGGAGGGCAGGGAGTTTTACGGCCTGGAGCGGCTGTGGTCGGACGCGGAGATGGTGGACGTGTCCCAATATCTGACGGCACAGGCCGAGTAAGGTTGTGATTACAATGGAAAACGAGGCAAAAAAGGTGATGCTCTCCGGCATCCAGCCCAGCGGGGAGCTCCACCTGGGCAACTACCTGGGGCCCCTGCGCCACTGGCCGGAGATGATCGATGAATTTGACTGCTACTTCTTCCTGGCGGACCTGCACACCATCACCGTCCGCCAGGACCCGGCGGAGCTGCGCAAGCGCACCCTCACCCTCATCGCCCAGTACATCGCCTGCGGGCTGGACCCGGAGAAGTGTGTGCTGTTCATCCAGTCCCACGTCCCCGCCCACAGCCAGCTGGCCTGGGTGCTGGACTGCTACGCCATGTTCGGCGAGCTGTCCCGCATGACCCAGTTCAAGGACAAGTCCGCCCGGAACGCGGACAACATCAACGCGGGGCTGTTCACCTACCCGGTGCTGATGGCGGCGGACATCCTGCTCTATCAGCCCGACTTTGTCCCAGTGGGGGAGGACCAGAAGCAGCACGTGGAGATCTGCCGGGACATCGCGGGCCGCTTCAACGGCGTGTACGGCGACGTGCTCAAGGCGCCCCAGCCCTACATCGCCAAGGTGGGGGCCCGGATCATGAGCCTGTCCACCCCGGACAGCAAGATGAGCAAGTCCCAGCCCGAGGGCTGCGTGTTCCTCATGGAGAAGCCGGAGGACATCGCCCGGAAGTTCAAGCGGGCGGTCACCGACAGCGACACCCAGCGCTGCGTGCGCTACGACCCGGAGCACAAGCCCGGCGTGTCCAACCTGATGCAGATTTACGCCTCCGCCACCGGCAAGAGCTACGAGGAGATTGAGCGGGAGTTCGACGGCCAGGGCTACGGCAAATTCAAGCCCGCCGTAGGCGAGGCGGTGGTGGAGACCCTGCGGCCCATCCGGGAGGAGACCCAGCGGCTGCTGGCGGACAAGGCGTACCTGGAGGGGGTCTACCGGGCCGGGGCGGAGAAGGCGGAGCGCATCGCCGGCAGGACCCTGCGCAAGGTGTATAAAAAGGTGGGCTTCCTGCCCCGATGAGCGGGATAGAGAGAGTTCCCGGGGAAAAGGAGCGAAATTCAGTTGAACGATTTTAGAACGGTCCTGGCGTCCCAGGACATCTGGTATGTACTGCTGGCGCTGCTGCTGGCGGCGGTGGTGTCCCTGGCGTCCACCCCGCTGGTGAAGGTGCTGTCCGTCAAATTCGGGGCGGTGGACGTGCCCAAGGACAACCGCCGGATGCACAACCACCCCATCCCCCGGATGGGGGGGCTGGCCATCTTCCTGGGCTTTCTGGCCGCCGTGCTGCTGTTCGTCCCCCTGAACGTGGAAAAGCAGGGGATGCTGCTGGGGGCGGTGATCATCGTGGTGCTGGGGGTGCTGGACGACAAGTACGCCCTGCCCGCCAAGCCGAAGTTTCTGGTGCAGATCATCGCCGCCCTCATCGCCGTGATGTCCGGCAACCGCATTGAGGTGCTGTCCAACCCCAACATCTTCAGCCCCAACCCGGTGTGGAAATTGGGCGTGCTGTCCATCCCCATCACGGTGATCTGGATTGTGGCCATCACCAACTCCGTCAATTTCATCGACGGACTGGACGGGCTGGCCTGCGGCGTGTCCACCATCAGCGCGGCCACCATGCTGGTGATCGCCCTGCTGGTGGTGAAGGAGCTGGACGTGGCGGTGATGATGGCGGCGCTGGTGGGGGCGTGCATCGGCTTTCTGCCCTATAACTTCAACCCGGCCAAGATCTTCATGGGGGACACCGGCTCCACCTTCCTGGGCTTCATCATGGCCACGGTGTCCGTCAACGGGATGTTCAAGCAGTATACCATCATCTCCTTCGTGGTGCCCTTCCTCATGCTGGGCCTGCCCATCTTCGATGAGTGCTTTGCCGTGATCCGGCGGCTGTCCCGGGGGCAGAGCCCCATGGCCCCCGACCGGGGGCATGTCCACCACCGGCTCATCGACATGGGCTTCTCCCAGAAGCAGGCGGTGGGGGTGCTGTACGTCATCTCCGCCATCCTGGGGCTGTCCGCGGTGGTGCTGGCCGCCGGCAGCGCGGTGAAGGCCATGGTGTTCCTGCTGGCCATGGGGGCGGCGGCGGTGATCACCTGGCGGGTGTTCCTGACGGGGCCCGCCCACGCCAGACAGGAGGAGCCTGAGGAGCCGGAAGAGCCGGCGGAGAAGGGGGAAGACGAGCATGGATAAGCTGAAGGTGATGACCATTTTCGGCACCCGGCCGGAGGCCATCAAAATGGCCCCCCTGGTGAAGGAGCTGGAGAACCGCCCGGAATTTGAGAGCTGCTGCTGTGTCACCGCCCAGCACCGGCAGATGCTGGACACGGTGCTGGGCATTTTCCAGATAACCCCGGAGTTTGACCTGGACATCATGGAGCAGAGCCAGACCTTGTCCACCATCACCAGCAAGTGCCTGCTGGGGCTGGAGGGGGTGTTCCAGCAGGTGCGGCCCGACCTGGTTCTGGTCCATGGGGACACCTCCACCACCTTTGCCGGGGCGCTGGCGGCCTTTTACCAGCAGATCGCCATAGGCCACGTGGAGGCGGGCCTGCGCACGGGGGACAAGTACTCCCCTTTCCCCGAGGAGATGAACCGCTCCATGGTGGGGCGGCTGGCCGACCTGCACTTCTGCCCCACCCAGGCCAACCGCCGCAACCTGGCGGCGGAGGGCATCGCCAAGGGGGTGTTTGTCACCGGCAACACGGTGATCGACGCTTTGGGCACCACGGTGCGCAGGGACTTCCGCTTTGCCACCGAGGCCCTGAACCGGCTGGACTACCGGGGGAAGAAGGTGGTGGTGGTCACCTGCCACCGCCGGGAGAACTACGGCCAGCCCATGGAGGAGATCATGACCGCCCTGCGGCGGCTGGCCCTGGCCTATGAGGAGCAGATCGAGCTGGTCTACCCGGTGCACCTGTCCCCGGTGGTGCAGCAGGCCGCCCACGGCCACCTGGACGGGCTGGACAACGTCCACCTCATCGACCCCCTCACCGCCGACGAGATGCACAACCTGATGGCCCGCAGCTACATGGTGATGACCGACTCCGGCGGGCTTCAGGAGGAGGCCCCCGCCCTGGGCAAGCCGGTGCTTGTCCTGCGCCGGGAGACGGAGCGGCCCGAGGCGGTGGCGGCGGGGACGGTGCGCATCGCCGGCACCCGGGGGGCGGACATATTCGCCATGGCCGCGGAGCTCATCGACTCGCCGGCGGCCTACGCGGTGATGGCCCACGCCGTCAACCCCTACGGGGACGGTCGGGCGTGCCGCCGCATCGCCGACGGCATTTTGTATCACTTTGGCCGGACGGACCGGCCGCCGGAGACCTTCAAGAGCTGAGCCGCGGGGGACGTCCGGCCCGCCCGCAGGCGGCGGAGGGCCGGAGCTTTGTGGGGGGATGAGATGGAAGAGAAAAAACGCACGGTGCTGGCCGCGGTCATCATTGTGGTGGTGCTGGCCGCGGTGCTGTACAGCTTTTTCCACAACCTCTTTGCCCCCACCCCGCAGCTGGAGCTGGCCGACCCGGACGCCCTTCAGAGCGTGGACCCGGTGGGGGAGGAGACCGGCCAGGCGGGGGGCGTGGTGGTGGAGGTCACTCCCCGGACGGTGCAGAGCCTGGTGGCCTTTTTGGAGCGGTACGGGAGCTACCGCCGCACGGTGACGGTGGACTATTTTTCCGCCGGGCAGCCGGTGGGGACGGTGACCGCCCAGGTGTGGGCGGACGGCGGCTGGGTGCGCACCTCCTGCGCCCTCAGCTCCGGCACAGTGGAGCACACCATTGTGGGGGAGGGCAGGCTCTGGCTGTGGTACGACGAGGGGCAGGCGGTGTATTCCGGCCCTGCGGGGCGGGAGACCGCCGACCTGACCCAGCGCCTGCCCACCTATGAGGACGTGCTGGAGCTGGACAAGGGGGACATCACCGCCGCCAGGTACGAGGAGCGGGAGGGCCAGCCCTGCGTCTACGTGGAGGCCCGCACCCCCCTGGGCTACACCGAGCGGTACTGGATCTCGGTGAACAGCGGCCTGCTGGCGGCGGCGGAGATGGAGAAGGGGGAGGAGCTGATCTACTCCATGAGCTCCCACGACGTGGTGAGCCCCCTGGACCAGACCGAGGGTGTGTTTGTCCTGCCGGACGGCGATACGCTGTACCGGCCGGGGGAGTAGTTACGGTCCATCCGCCCCTATGGGTCTATCCTCACGCTTCTTCGTCACCCAGCCCCAGCAGGAGCAGCAGGCCCAGGGTGATGACAAGCTCCAGGTTGTCCCCGTCCTCCAGGTAGAGAAACAGAATGATGAGCACCAGCAGAATGTCGCCGGTGTCGAAGTGCTCCAGCGAGATGTGCTTTTTCACCCCGTCCAGCAGCTGCCCCAGCGCGCCGCTCACCTCGCCCAGCAGGTCGTTTTTGGAGCGGATGGGCTCGGGTGGGCGGCTGGGACGGCGCGGGTCCGGCCGTCTCCCGGGTCCCGGACCGGGGTGCTGGGCGGAATGTCCGTCGGGCTGGCGCTGGGGCTCCGCGTCCAGGAGGACGAAGCTGCCGTCGTCCAGATAGCGGTTATACATGGCCGTCGTCCTCCCTCCTGGCCCGGAAGAGGGTGAGCCCCGAGCGGATCAGCCGGGAGAGCTTGGCGATCTGAATCGCCTTGTCCAGCTTGGCGTACCGCTTTTCCTGGACAAAGGGGCGCAGGGCGTTGAGCAGGGCGGTGCGCCGGTCGTCGCCGCCGTCGGTGAACTGGCCCATGAGCTGGGCGGCGGCGGACAGCGTGCCCGCGTCCAGACTGCCCAGCGCGCCCATCAGCCCCCCCAGCCCGCCGGACCCGGCGGCGGGGGGAGCGGGGGCCGGCGCCTCCCCGGACGGCGGGGCGGGCGCCCCGTCCCGCGCCGGGCTGGGTCCCGGCTCCGGCGGCGGGGCCGGGTCCTGCTCTTGGCTCTGCCCCTGGCCCGGCCCGCCCAGGTTCAGGGACTGGGCCAGAGACATGATCTGGGCCATGGCCTGGGGGTTGCCCAGAATGCCCTCCAATTTTTCCTCCAGCTCACTCATGGCTTCCCCTCCCGGCGCGGCGCGCGATCAGATCATTTGAAGTTTTCCTTCATCTTTTGGATGAGCTTTGCCCCTTCCGGGTCCTGCATGAGCTGGCGGATGGCCCGGGTCAGCTGGGCGGCGTCCCCCTGGGCGGCCCGCTGGGCCGCGCCCTCCAGATCTCCGGCGCTCTGGCTGAGCAGGCGGAAGATCTGCTGTGTCTCCGGGGCGTCCCGGAGCTTTTCCAGCTTGGCCGGGTCCTTCATCAGGCCCGCGGCCTCTTTTCCATGGATCAGCTCGTCAAAATTCGGCATAGGAAATCCCTCCGTTCACTGTCAGTATATGTGAGCGGAGGGAAATGGTGAACAATATGAAGATTTTAGTGTTCTCGGATTCCCACGGTCGGCTGGGCCCTATGACGGCGGCCATGGAGGAGGAGCGGCCCCGCCGGGTATTTTTCCTGGGGGACAACTATCGGGACGGCCAGGCCCTGGCGGAGGCGTACCCGGAGGTGCCCATGGAGCTGGTGCGGGGCAACTGCGACTGGGACAAGGCCCCAGACGAGCTGATGGTGGAGGTGGAGGGGGTCCGTTTCCTGCTGACCCACGGCCACCGCTACTACGTAAAGAGCGGAACGGGCCAGCTGGCCCGGATGGCCCGGGAGAAGGGGGCGGATGTGGCCTGCTTCGGCCACACCCACGACGCGCTGAACATGCCCGCCCAGGGAGTGTGGCTGTTTAACCCGGGCACCGCGGGGGGGATCAACAACCGGGTGGGCTACGGGGTGATCCTGGTGGAAAACGGAAAGTTCCGCACGGAGCTGAAATGAGAGGATTCCCGGCGCGGATGCGCCGGGAATCCTTTTGTTACGCGTGGCTGTGCCGGGTCCGGCCCTCCTCGGGGCGGACCAGCAGCGTGATGCACCACAGGGCGGCCAGGGCCACCACCACATAGATGATGCGGGCCATCCAGGTGCCGGAGCCGCCGGAGATGAAGGCCACCAGGTCAAAGTTGAACAGCCCGATGCATCCCCAGTTCAGTCCGCCGATAATGGCCAGCGTCAGGGCGATCTTATCCAAAAACACGCTGAAAACCTCCTTTTGGGGAAAGCGTGGGACGATTTCCCCGGTGTTATGCTTACGGAGGTAGTTTGCGCCCGGCGCGCCCGGCTATGCTGGAAAATTTTTTCGACGTTTTTTGCGCGTCAGCCCGTTGTCACTCCGCCGTGGCGGTCTGGCTGGAGGGGATGATGCACACGTAGCTCCTGCCCCGGCCCAGGGCGAGGGGGTCGCCGCCGGCGGTGAAGTAGCGCAGCTGCTGGCTGGCGGAGCCCTTTTCCCAGGTGATGGGGATCATCTTTCCGCCGCAGGCGAACCAGCCGCTGCCGGAGGTGAGGCTGACCTTGAGCCGGCCGGCGTCGTCCACCACGGCGCAGGCGGCCTGGAGAATGAGCAGGTTGGTGACGGCCACCTGGCTGCCGTCGTTGCCGTCGATGTAGGGCTCGCCGTACTCCTCCGCCAGGTAGACGCCGCCCTCCGCGTCGTAGCGGAACACGCCGGTTTTATAGGTGGAGAAGGGGACGGTGACGGTGGAGGCGTCCACGCCGTCGGTGGGGGCGGCGTTGTCGGAGAAGGTCATCTCGTAGACGTAGCCCTCCTGGTGGCGCTCCAGCTCCCGCTGGGCCAGCATGTTGGCGATGGCCTCGCCGGAGGTGAGCAGGGAGTGCTCATAGTCGTAGTGGTGGCCGGGGATCCGGTCCCGGTCCCGCCAGAACATCCCGGCGTCCCGGCTGGAGTAGTAGCCGTTGACCCCGTCCACGGTGAACAGGCCCTGGCTGTTTTTGGTGTTGTAAAACTCCGGGCTGGCCCCGGCGTGGATGTACACCGCGTCATGGCCCTGGGCGATCTCCCAGTAGTACTGCCGGGCGGAGCGCACCGAGCCCACAAGGCCCAGCCTCTCCGGCTCCTGGTAGACGGCCAGCATCCGGGTGATGCCGCCCTCGGCGGGAATCTCATAGAGGATGTCCGCCTGGCCGTTGCCCTGCTGGGGAAGGGCGGTTTTCAGGTTGTTGAGCATCACGGCCACCGGTTTTTTATGGGAGAGGTCCTCCTCACAGGGCAGGCCGGTGAGGGGATGGTAAAAGGCGGGTTCGGGGGAGGGGGTGGGTTCGATGGGCTCCTGGCTCTCGGGGACCGCCGAGACGGAGACAGATTCCGTGGGGGCGCCGGTGGGGTCGGGGTTCTCGCTGGTGCAGGCGGCGAGAGGCAGGAGTAGCAGGGCACAGAACAGACAGACGATTCGTTTCATAGCGGTCCCTCCTTGAGAATGTGCCCGCGGGGCGGGCATGAGCATATTATAACAATTGTGTCGAAGTTTGTAAAGGAACCTCTGAATAAATCGGCAAGAGCGATTTGCGAGAGGTTTTTCGCCGCAGCAAGGCGGATTTCGCAGGAATAATTGGGTTTATTTCAAGAAATCACAACAAAGCTGTGGCGGAAAATATCCGCAAAGCGCCGCAGCCGCATTTGTTCAGAGGTTCCTAAGACAATTGCCGCAGCCGGACAAGGCCTCTTGCTATTTTTCTGCCGGTCTGATATAATACCCCATCATAGAAGCCCTTTGGCCCACCGGTGCGCCAAAGGCGGCTTCGGGAGAAAAAGGAGTTGTGCAGCCGCGCATGGACGCTTCCGTTCCCACATTTCAGCAGATATTGGACCCCCTGGGGCTGGACGTGCCCCCGGCGGGAGAGACCGATTTTGAGGCCCTTACGGCGGCCTTCCGGGCCCGGCTGGAGCCGGGGCGGGGCCCGGTCCACCTCCGGGGCATGACCGCCATGGCGGAGTGCCGCGCCGGGCTGCTGGCGGCGGGCGAGCTGGGCTGCGGCCCCGTCTGGGTGAGCTGGAGCTGCGACGGGGAGGGGCTGTCCCCCGCCCGGGTGCACATGCTGGCCGCCCTGTTCGTGTGCGAGGGGATGGGGGCCGCCGGCTTTGGCGTCCAGTGCCCGGAGGAGGACGCCGGGGAGCGGCTGGCCCAGCTGGCCGCCTGCGCCCGGGTGCCCCTGTTCCGGGTGCGGGCGGGGGAGGCGGAGCCCTACCCCTATGAGCCCGCCCCCCGGGACCCGGACGCCATCCCCTGCGCCACCGGGACGGACCCCTGCTTTATCAGCCCCACCATCGACGTGGGGGAGGAGCTGGAGTGCGGCCCCGACCTGCTGGAGGACATCATCGCCGCCGAGGACGACCCGGTGGGGGCGGTGAAAATCGCCATCCAGAGCCAGGACGACCTGGACATATTCGCCCAGCACCAGTACGCCGTGCGGGAGGCGCTGTGCCTGTGCTCCGACCTGCCCGAGCTGTTGGAGGGGGCGCTGCGGGTCTATCAGGGCCGGGCGTTTTACGACGGGACCGGCGGCCTCAGCCGGGAGGAGCTGGAGCGGCTCACCGCCCTGTACGGCCTGGTGGTGCTGTAAAGGAGACAACATGATACTATCCATCGACGAGACCAACGACATCCTGGACCGGCTGTGCGGCGAGCTGCCCGAGGCTCTGTTTCAGGATTTGAACGGCGGCATCCTGCTGCTGGAGGAGGCCCTGCCCGACCCGGAGGCGGGGGAGAGCGTGTATGTCATGGGGGAGTACTGCTGGGACGAGCTGGGGCGGTACATCAAGCTTTATTACGGCTCCTTTGCCGCCCTGCTGGCCGGGGAGTCCCGGCAGGCGTGGGAGGACGAGCTGCGCACCACCCTGCGCCACGAGCTCACCCACCACGTGGAGGGGCTGGCGGGGGAGCGGAGCCTGGAGTACAAGGACGCGGCCCAGCTGGACGCCTATCAGCGCGGCGAGAGCTGGCCACCGGAAATCGAAGCATAGAAAGGAAGATCGGTATGGAGACCATCAGGTACACCCCCCGGGGGGTTTGCTCCAAGAGCATGGAGATCGACGTGGAGGAGGGCGTGATCCAGGCCGTCCGGGTGCTGGGCGGGTGCCACGGCAACCTCCAGGGGGTGGCGGCCCTGCTGAAGGGGATGACGGTGGATGAGGCCATCGCCCGCATGGACGGCATCCGCTGCGGCATGAAGCCCACCTCCTGCCCGGACCAGCTGGCCCAGGCCCTGAAGGGCGCCCGCTGAGTTCAATTTGGGAGCGGAGGCATGAGAGTGTATCACATGAGCGGTACGCTGAAGCTGGGCGACGCGCTGACCCCGGACCATCAGCGGAGCGCGGCGCTGGCCCGGCCCTTTATCCAGGGGCTGGAGCGGAGCGCGGACTGCTTCTACGCCATGGTGCTGAACGGGAGGTATCTCCAGGCGGTGCTGGGCCGGTCCGGGCTGCGGGAGTGGTCGGACTACGCCAAGTGGTCGGTGGAGGGGGCCTTTGAGCATGTGCGCAGGACCGAGTTCCCGGACTGCTACAGCCGGCTGAGCTGCAATTACTTCTACGACAACCTGCCCAGCTGCAAGGCGCTGTTTGACTACGACTGGGGGGAGGCCTCGGAGGAGGAGCGGGCCGCCATCCATCTATATGAGGTGGAGCTGGAGGACGAGCACCCCCAGCGGCGGGACATGCGCGTCTACGACCAGGCCTATGACGCCATGTGCCAGGGGCAGGATGTGGACGCCGTGCTGGCGTGCGCCCGGCGGTATTTTGCCGGGGAGAGCGGCCCCAGCCCCGTTTGGGAGCTGCTCAGCGAAAAGCCCGCCCAGGCCGTGAAGGACATCACGGATTATTTAAGGAAGGGCTGAGACGTGAACAAGCCCCGCAGAGCTCGCGCCCACAGACTGATCCGCGGAACGGACAGCGCTTTTTTGACGGACTGAAAGCCCCGGCAATAGCCGGGGCTTTTTCATGTCCTTGGAAGCCCTTACCTGCCCTGGAAACCATTGTGCCTTGCCAAAAGGTTACAAAATGGTTACAATGGGTACAGTCTTTAAGATCCAAGGAGTGACATAGCATGAACATCAAGCAAACCATTCTGGGGCTGACCCTGGCGGCGGCACTGGTCCTGCCCGCTTCGGCGGCGGGGGTGCTGGACGTCAACGGGGAAAACCTGTGGAGCCAGAGCCGGGCGCGCCTGGTGGAGGGGGGCACCACCTATGTATCCCTGCGGGCGGTGTCAAACGCGCTGGCCCCGGACGCCGCCGTGACCTGGGAGGACGGCTCCGCCTGGGTGCGGGGGGAAGGGCTCACCCTGTCCGCCAGGCCGGGGGAGCAGTGGCTGACGGTGAACGGCCGGGCGATGTACATCCCCTACGGAGTGCTGCTGGAGGAGGGGGTCACCCTGGTGCCCATCCGGGTGCTGGCCGCGGCCCTGGGCGGCGCGGTGGACTGGAGCGAGGCGGCCGGCGTGACCCTCACCCCGGGAAGGGGCCGGCCCGGCCCCGCGCCCTACACGGAGGAGGAGCTCTACTGGCTGTCCCGCATCATCTCCGCCGAGAGCCGGGGGGAGCCGCTGCTGGGCAAGCTGGCGGTGGGCACGGTGGTGCTCAACCGGGTGGCCAGCGAGGAGTTCCCCGACACGATTCACGATGTGATCTTCGACCGCAAATGGGGCATCCAGTTTGAGCCGGTGGCCAACGGCACGGTCTACAGCGAGCCCACCCAGGAGAGCGTGCTGGCCGCCAAGCTGGTGCTGGAGGGGGCCCGGGCGGCGGGAGACAGCCTGTACTTTTTGGCGCCGGAACTCACCGATAACCACTGGACCATGGAAAACAGGACCTATGTAACCACCATTGGATGTCATTGGTTTTACCGCTGAGCAAGAAAAAAATTCCAGTCCATTTCAGGGGAAAAACGCCGAAACTGTATAATTTATACAATAGCCAAGCCTTTGTACAATGGAGGTTTGGCTATTGTGCTGAACTCAAAAGGTTGCAAAATGGTTTTGAATAAGTTACAATGTGGTTACAATTTGAGAACAAATTGTAATAAGGAGAGATTTCATGAAAGAACGAGCAGCCAGCTTTCTGCTGGCCAACCTCGCTGTCGTGAGCCTTGTCCTGCCCGCGCTGGCCGCGGTGTCGGTGGAGGAACCCACCCATACGCCGCCGCCGGATAGCCTGGAAATCCAGGAGGAGCGCAGCGCCATCCTGCTGGATGGGCAGCCCGCCTGGTCTGTGGAGCACGAGATGGTGGACGATGTCTGCTATGTCACCGTGAGCTCCTTCGTGTCCCTGGTGGACGCGGAGGCCATGGTGGAGGAGGAGGGCGGAGTGGTCTCCGTCAGCGCCTCCACGGTGACCGGCATCGTGCCGGTGGAGGGAGACCTTCAGCAGTCCGTCATGGAGCCCGACCTGAGTCCCATGCTCCCCGATGAGCTGGACGGGGAGACGCCCGCTGCCGGCGGAGAGGACTTCAGCCTGGGCATGACCGGTGAGGGCCAGCTGGAGCCCAGCTACGCCGCCGCCGCGACGTCGGACCTGAACATGCTGGCGGCGGTGGGGGCCTCCTACTTCGTGGCTAACGGCCGCTACCTCTACGCGGAGGATGGCTTGATCGAGCTGAACGGCCGGGTGGCGGCGCCGGTGCGCCTGCTGGCCAGGGTGTTCAACCTGAGCGTGGACTATGACCCGGTGAACGGGCAGGTCCTGCTGGCCCGCCAGCCGGGCGCGGAGCCCTATCTGGCCGCCGGAGACGCCATCTACGACAGCGAATCCATGATGTGGCTGGCCCGCATCATCTTTGCGGAGAGCGGCAACCAGCCCCTGGAGGGCAAGATCGCCGTGGGCAATGTGGTGATGAACCGGGTGAATAACCCCAAGTTCCCCGACACGGTCTACGAGGTGATCTTCCAGAAGAACCAGTTCAGCCCCGCCATCAGCGGCTCCATCTACCAGGATCCCAACTGGGATTCCGTGGTGGCCGCCATGCTGGTGCTGGACGGGGCCCAGGTGGTGCCCGACGCCCTGTTTTTCAATCAGGTGGGCATCCGCTGCTACGCCTCCCGGAACCGGGACTACGTGACCACCATTGGTGACCACGCCTTCTACAACTAAACACGACAGCGGAGACCGCGGCAGCGCACAGCTGCCGCGGTCTTTGTATGCATCGGGGCGCTGGGAGAGGGGGCAGGCGGGCCGTGAGCGGGCAAAAATGGCTGCTTTTGGCACAAATCGACCAAAAAATGGTGGGCGGCTTCGCTTTTTCGTGGAAAATTCCAGAAATATTCTAAAAAAATGGTTGCTTTGCCAACGAAAAAAGGGTATAATATTTATGGACTGTTATACGTATTTTGGAGGTGAGAAGTTGTTTCAAGTGGGAGATAAGGTAGTCCACCCCATGCACGGGGCGGGGGTGATTGACTCCATTGTGCAGCGCAAGGTGGCGGGGCAGCTCCAGGAGTATTACCTGCTCAAGCTGTCTGTGGGCAATATGGTGGTCATGGTGCCCACGGATAACATCGGGGAGATCGGGATGCGCCCGGTGGTGTCCGGCCAGCGTGCGGCGGAGCTGATGAACGCCATGGAAGGCATTGAGGTGGACATGACCCAGAATTGGAACCGGCGCTACCGGGAGAACCTGGTGCGGCTGAAGAGCGGCGACCTGCTGGAGGTGGCCCGCGTGGTGAAGGGCCTGCGCCAGCGGGAGAGCCAGAGGGGTCTGTCCAACGGAGAGCGGAAAATGCTCCACACGGCCAAGCAGATTCTCATTTCTGAGCTGGTGCTGGCCCAGAGCCTGCCCTATGAGGCGGTGGAGAGCAGCATTGACACCATGCTGAGCAGCTAGAGCGCCAGCGTTTACCGCCCTGCGTCCGGCGTCCCGGGTGCGGGTTCCAAACCGAGCTGTGAGCGAGAGGGGCCGAAAGGCTCCTTTTTGCGCAAAAAGGGAGTGTGTCCAGTGGGATTGTTCCGCAGAAGGAAAAAGGAGGCCGGGCCCAGCTGCTCGGCGGTGGTGGTGGCGGCGGGCTCCTCCACCCGGATGGGCTTTGACAAGGTGCTGGCGGACCTGGACGGCACGCCGGTGATTGTGCGCTGCCTTCAGAGCTTTCAGCAGGCCCCCAGCGTGGCGGAGGTGGTGGTGGTCACCCGGACGCAGCTGGTGCCGGAGGTGGCCCGGCTGTGCCAGGATTACGGCCTGTCCAAGGTGAGCAAGGTGATCCGCGGGGGGGACAGCCGCACCCAGTCCGCCCGGATGGGCACGCTGGAGTGCAGCCCCAAGGCGAAGCTCATCGCCATCCACGACGGGGCGCGGCCCTTTGTCACCGTCCGGCTGATTGAGGAGGCGGTGGCCCAGGCGGCTGCAAGCGGGGCGGCCGCCCCCGCCGTGCCGGTGAAGGACACCATCAAGACCGCCCGGGACGGGCTGGTGGAGGCCACCCTGGACCGGGAGACCCTGTTCGCCGTCCAGACCCCCCAGGTGTTTGACGGCGACCTGATCCGGGCGGCGCTGCAAAAGGCGCTGGACGACGGGGCGGCCCTCACCGACGACTGCGCCGCCGTGGAGCGGCTGGGGATGAGGGTTTCGCTCACCCCGGGGGACGAGCGGAACATCAAGCTGACCACGCCGGCGGACCTGCTGGTGGGGCAGCTGCTGGCGGAGGAGATGGCGGAGCCATGAGGATTGGACATGGATACGACGTCCACCGACTGACCCAGGGGCGCAGGCTCATCCTGGGCGGGGTGGAGATCCCCTTTGAAAAGGGCCTGCTGGGCCACTCCGACGCGGACGTGCTGGCCCACGCCGTGATGGACGCCCTGCTGGGGGCGGCGGCGCTGGGGGACATCGGCAAGCTGTTTCCGGACAGCGACCCGGCCTACGAGGGGGCGGACAGTCTGGCGCTGCTGGGGCGGGTGGTCCGGGCGCTGGGGGAAAACGGCTGGCGGGTGGGCAACGTGGACGCCACCGTGCTGGCCCAGCGGCCCCGCCTGGCCCCCCACATCCCGCTGATGCGGGAGCGGCTGGCCGCCGCCATGGGGGTGGACCCCGGCCAGGTGAGCGTCAAGGCCACCACCGAGGAGGGCCTGGGCTTTACGGGAGCGGGTGAGGGCATCGCCGCCCACGCGGTGGCGCTCATTGAGGAAACATAGGGAACCTCAACCATAACCATTGGCAAGCGCTCCTCTCAGGGCATATGATGGCCTTGAGAGGAGCGTTTTTGCGTTCCTCCAGAAATGGGGAAAGGACTGGTGGGCCAATGGTCTATTATCTCATCATCTGCCGCTCGCTCACCTATGCCCAGCGCACCGCCCAGGTGCTGGAGCGGGTGGGAATTCCCAGCTGGGTCCAGCGCTCGCCCAAGCTGATCTCCCGAGAGGGCTGCGGCTACTGTGTGCGCATTCCGGAGCGGCGGCTCACCGACGCGCTGACGGTGCTGCGCCGGGAGGGCATGTCGCCCAAGCAGGTGTTCCTCCAGACGGCGGAGGGCGAGTACAGCGAGGTGAAGCCATGATCTATCTGGACAGCGCGGCCACCACGCTGGAAAAGCCGGGGACGGTCCCCCGGGCGGCGGCCTGGGCCATGACCCATCTGGCCAGCCCGGGCCGGGGGGGCCACGCCCCTGGGATGGGGGCGGCGAAGCTGATGTACGACATGCGGGAGCAGGCGGCCCGCCTGTTCCACGTGGGCGACCCGGAGCAGGTGGTGCTTACGTACAATGCCACCCACGGGCTGAACATCGCCATCCGCTCCCTGGTGAAGCCGGGGGGGACGGCGGTGATCTCCGGCTATGAGCACAACGCCGTCACCCGGCCCCTCCACGCCATTCCGGGGGTCACGGTGAAGGTGGCCGCCGGCCCGCTGTTCGACCCGGACGGGGTGTACGCCGCCTTTGAGCGGGAGGTCACCCCCGGGGTGGACGCGGTGATCTGCAGCCACGTGTCCAACGTATTCGGCTTCATCCAGCCGGTGGACCGCATCGCCCGGCTGTGCCGGGAGCGGGGGGTGCCCCTCATTGTGGACGCCTCCCAGTCCGCCGGGGCGCTCAGCGTGGACCTGGAGGGCTGGGGGGCGGCGTTCGTGGCCATGCCGGGGCACAAGGGGCTGTACGGCCCCCAGGGCACCGGCCTTCTGCTGTGCGGGGGGGACGCCCAGCCTCTGCTCCACGGCGGGACGGGCAGCCTGTCCGTCAGCCAGGAGATGCCGGATTTCCTGCCCGACCGGCTGGAGGCGGGCACCCACAACGTGTGCGGCGCGGCGGGCCTGCTGGCGGGGCTGCGGTTTGTCAGCCGGACCGGGCCCGGCCGGATCCACGCCCACGAGCGGGCCCTGGCCCGGCGGTTCATGGACCGGCTGGAGGGGGCCCCCGGGGTGCGGGTATTCCGGGGGGAGGCCCAGAGCGGCCTGTGCTCCGTCATCCTGGACGGCCTGGACTGCGAGGAGACGGGCGAGGCGCTGGCGCGCCGGGGCGTTGCGGTGCGGGCGGGCCTGCACTGCGCCCCCTTGGCCCACCGCACGGCGGGCACCCAGGACACCGGCACCGTGCGCTTCAGCTTCTCCGCCTTCAACCGCCCGGACCAGGCGGACCGGGCGGCGGCGGCGGTGCGCCGGCTGGCCCAGGGGGGAAGGTACTGAGCCAGGGGCCTGCGGGCAGGAGGGGAGGGCGCGGCAAATGCCGCGCCCTCATGAATTTTCTCTGAATTCTCCCTGATTCACTTGCCAACCCGGGGCGGATGGTCTATAATATTGAAGATGCTGCGGGCGCGGCATCCTGCTGTCGTGCACAGCTTTCGGTGGGAAAAGGAGTGGGCGCGTTATGGATACGATTTTGCAGACGCTTCAGCTGGCGCCGGAATACCTCAGGCTCATCGAACTGAAGGATATCCTGGACATAGCCATCATTGCCTTTGGAATCTACCACCTGTTCCGCTTTGTCCGGCGCAGCCGGTCCGGGCAGGTGGTGAAGGCCATCGCCTTTATTCTGGCGGCCATGGCGCTGGCCAACCTGTGGCGCCTGCGGGTGGTCCGCATGGTGCTGAACAACGCGGTGGAGCTGGGGGTGATCGCCCTCATCATCCTGTTCCAGCCGGAGCTGCGCCGCTTTTTGGAGCAGGTGGGCAGCGGCAAGATCAAGGAGCTGTTCGTGGCGGAGAACTATGGCAACGACCTGGAGAGCGCCATCCAGGAGACGGTGGAGGCCTACGCCGCCCTGTCCCGGGACAAGGTGGGGGCGCTGATGGTGTTTGAGCGGCGCACCCTGCTGGACGACGTGCTCAAGACGGGCACCGTCCTGGATTGCCGGGTGTCCGCCGAGCTTTTGAAGAACCTGTTCTGGAACAAGGCCCCCCTCCACGACGGGGCGGTCATCGTCCGGGGCGGGCGGATTGTGGGGGCGGGCTGTATGCTCCCGCTGTCCGGCAACGTGAATTTGAGCCGGGAGCTGGGGATGCGCCACCGGGCGGGCATCGGCGTCAGCGAGAACTCGGACGCGGTGGTGGCCATCGTGTCCGAGGAGACGGGCTCCATCTCGGTGGCCGTCAACGGGATGCTCAAGCGCCACCTGTCCCCGGAGACGCTGGAGCGGGTGCTCCGCCTGGAGCTGATGCCCGCCGCGGACGAGAGCAGCAAGCCCACCGCCGCCGCCCGGCTCACCAGCGTATTCAAGGGCAAAAAGGGAGACAATAGCAATGGGAAAGAAGATTCTTGACAGCAAGGCCCTTTACGTGATACTCTCCATCCTGCTGTCCGTCTCCGCGTGGCTGTATGTGACCTCCCTGGACGTGACCAAGGACAGCATTCCCATCCGGTGCCCCGTGCAGCTGACCGATGTGGATATCCTGGAGGACCGGGGGCTGATGGTGGTCAGCGAGGAGCTCACCGCCGTGATCAATCCCCGGGCCACCACCCTGGTGCTGGCCACCCTGCGCAGCAATCCCCCGACCCTGAAGGCCAGCGTGTCCAACATCACCTCGGAGGGGGAGCACACCATTGTCTACACCATCGAGCCCCCCGAGGGCGTCCGGCAGAGCGACGTGGAGTACGTCAACACGGGCAGCAGCGGCAACACGGTAAAGGTGGAGGTGGCCCGTTTCCTGCGCCGGGAGGTGCCCGTGAAGGGCGACTTCCAGGGCAAGACGGCGGAGGGCTATCTGGCGGGGGATCAGGATGATTTCCGCTTCTCTCCCGCCACGGTGTGGGTCAGCGGCCGGGCGGAGGACGTGAACCAGGTGGCCTGCGCCAGGGTCATCGTCACCGGGGAGGAGCTGACCGAGACGGTGAACGAGAGCCTTCCCTTCCAGCTCATCGGCGCCAGCGGCGACCCGCTGGAGGGGCTGAAGGTGTCCTGCGACACGGACCAGGTGTACACCGTGTTCCCCATCCGGGCCACGGCGGAGATCCCCCTGGAGGTGCGGGTCGCCGAGGGGGGCGGCCTGAAGGAGAGCGATGTGGAGATCCAGCTGTCCGTGCCCTCCATCATGGTGGCGGGCAGCCGGGAGGCGGTGACCGCCCAGGTGAACGAAGGGGCCCTCACCCTGGCCGTCATTGAGCTGGCCACCGTCCGGGACGGGGACGAGCTGACCTACTCCATCCCCCTCACCGACGAGCTGGAGAACCTGAGCGGCGTGAGCACGGTGACGGTTACGGTCAGGGTGAAGAAGCGGGTGGAGATCCGCACCTTCGAGACGGCCAGCATCAGCGTCATCAACGTGCCCGAGGGCTGGCGGGCGGACATCATCACCCAGGTTCTCCAGGTGGAGGTGCGGGGCACGAAGGCGCTGTTGGACGAGCTTTTGGAGGAGAACATCCTGGTGGTGGCCGACCTGCGGGACATCACCCAGGCCGCCGGGCCGTACACCGTGTCCGCCAACGTCTATCTGAACAGCGCCGGCTCCAAGTCGGAGATCGGCGAGCTCAACCCCAGCAGCTATACCATCACCATCTCCCTGGTTCCGGACGGCTGAGATGTTTGGATATGTTCGCCCGGCCCTGGAGGGGCTGGAGGAGGGGCAGCGGGATGCCTATCAGAGCGCCTACTGCGGGCTGTGCCACGCCCTGGGGGACCGCCACGGCTGGCTGGCCCGGATGACGCTGCAATATGATTTCACCTTTTTGGCCATCGTGCTCACGGCGGGGGCGGGGGAGGACAGGCTGTGCCCCCGGCGCTGCCCGGTCCACCCCCTGCGGGGGCCGAGGCCCTGCCTGGGGGGCGCGGCGCTGGACGCCGCCGCCGACCAGAGCGTCATTCTCACCTGGCACAAGCTGGGCGATGATGTGGACGACCACGGGTTTTTCACCGCCCTGCCCTTCCGGCTGGCCCGGCGGCTGTTCCGGCGGGCCTACCGCCGGGCGGCCCAGGCCCAGCCCCGGTTTGACGGGCGGGTGCGGGAGGGGCTGGCCCGCCTGCGGGAGCTGGAGCGGGCGGGCTCGCCCCAGCTGGACCGGGCGGCGGACGCCTTTGCCGGCATCCTGGGCTGCGCGGCCCAGGCCGTCCCCGGGGAGGGGGAGCGGCGGGCGCTGAGCCAGCTGCTGTACCATCTGGGCCGCTGGGTGTACCTGATGGACGCCTGGGACGACCTGGAGGAGGACGAGCGGCGGGGCCGCTACAACCCTCTGACCGCCCGCTTCCAGGGCCGGGCCCGGGAGGAGCGGGACTATCTGGAGACCACCGCCACCCACTCCCTGCGCCTGGCGGCGGGGGCGGCCAACCTGCTGGAGCTGGGGCGGTGGACGCCCGTTGTGGACAATGTGCTCTACTCCGGCCTGCCCACGGTGCAGCGCGCCGTGCTGGAGGGCAGGTGGAAAGAAATGAGAAATATGAGGAGAACGCTACATGAGAGATCCCTACCAGGTGCTGGGCGTCAGCCCTGACGCCGGCGACGACGAGGTCAAGCGGGCCTACCGGGAGCTGGCCCGGAAGTACCACCCGGACAACTACCAGAACAATCCCCTGGCCGACCTGGCCGAGGAGAAGATGAAAGAGATCAACGAGGCCTACGACGCCATTACCAGGTCCCGGTCCGGAGGCGCCGGGGGCCACAGCGGGGGGAGCTCCGCCCAGAGCCAGGGCGGGTACGGCTATGGCTACGGCTCCGCCTACCAGCAGCAGCGGCAGAGCGCCGGGGGCGGGAGCTTTGTCCAGGCCCGGCAGTGCATCAACCGGGGGGACCTGGAGGGGGCGGAGCGGCTGCTCCAGGGCTTGGGCCGGAACGGGGAGTGGTACTTCCTCATGGGCTCCATCGCCTACCGGCGGGGCTGGCTGGACGAGGCCCGGCAGAATTACCAGATCGCCGTGCAGATGGACCCCGGCAACATGGAGTACCGCCAGGCCCTGGGCATGATGCGCCAGGGGGGCTACAGCTACCAGCCCAACATGGCGGGCGCCCAGTGCGACGGGCTGGACTGCTGCACCACCCTGATGTGCATGAACTGCCTGTGCGGAGGCTGCCGCTGATATGAGGAGGAAGAGCGCGGCGGCCAAGGTGGCCTATCCGGCGGTGCTGGGTGCGCTGGCCCTGGCTCTGGTGTACCTGGGCGCCGCGGCGCCCACGGGGAGCTGGGGCATCGTGGCCATGGCGGGGCTGCTGCCCGCCGCGGCGGTGATCTCTGTGGGGCTGAAGGCGGGGCTTCTGTGCTGGGCGGCGGCGGCCGTCCTGGCTTTTCTGCTGGTGCCGGACAAATTCTGTGCCCTGCTGTTTGCCGCCCTGTTCGGGCCCTACCCCATGGTGAAGTCGCTGGCGGAGAGCCTGCGGAAGAAGCCGGTGGAGTACCTGCTGAAGCTGGCCTTTTTCAACGCCTCCTTCACCCTGCTCTATCTGACCATGCGGGGGGCGGTGCTGGGCTCCCTGCCCCAGGCGCTGGGCGGCTCGGCCTGGGTGCTGTATGGGGCGGCAAACCTGGTGTTTCTGGCCTATGATTATGGATTCAGCCGGCTGATCGCGGTGTATATCGCCCGCGTTCAGCGGGCGGTTCACGGAAAAGCGAGGGAGTAAACTTGGTGAAAAGCATGACCGGCTACGGCCGGGGAGAGCGGGCCTTTGACGGCGGCGTCCAGGTTACGGTGGAGCTGCGCGCGGTGAACAACCGCTATCTGGACTGCACGGTGAAGATGCCCCGGGCCTACATCTTCGCGGAGGACGCCATGAAGGCCAGGGTGCAGAGCGCCGTGGCCCGGGGCAAGGTGGACGTGTTTGTCACCATCGCCCGGGCGGGCGGGGACGACGTGGTGGTCACCGTGAACGAGGCCCTGGCAAAAAGCTATGTGGAGGCCATCCAGAAGCTCCATGAGCTGGGATTGGGCAGGGCCAGGAGGGAGTACTACCCCACCGATTTGGCCCGGTTCCCCGACGTGCTCACGGTGGAGAAGCGGGCGGAGGACCTGGACGAGATGAAGGAGCGCCTGCTGTCGGTGCTGGATCTGGCCATTGCCGACTTCAACTCCATGCGGGAGCGGGAGGGGGAGCGGCTGTGCGCCGACATCCTGGGCCGGGCCTCGGCCATTGAGGGGCTGCTGGGGGAGATCGAGGAGCGCTCCCCCCAGACGGTAAGCGACTACCGCGCCCGGCTGGAGGCCAAAATGCGGGAGGTGCTCCAGAACACCCAGATTGACGAGGGCCGGCTGCTCACCGAGGCGGCCATCTTTGCCGACAAGGTGGCGGTGGACGAGGAGACCGTCCGCCTGCACAGCCATCTGGACCAGCTGCGGGAGCTGCTGGAGGCGGGGGGCGCGGTGGGGCGCAAGCTGGACTTCCTGATCCAGGAGTTCAACCGGGAGGCCAACACCGTGGGCTCCAAGTGCAGCGACCTGGAGATCACCCGGCGGGTGGTGGACATGAAGGCGGAGATCGAGAAGATCCGCGAACAGGTCCAGAATCTGGAGTGACGGCATGGAGCTTATTCACATCGGATTTGGCAATATGGTATCCGCCGGGCGGGTGGTGGCCGTGGTGGGCCCGGACTCCGCCCCGGTGAAGCGGCTGGGTCAGGAGGCCAGGGAGCGGGGCGAGCTCATCGACGCCAGCTTCGGCCGCAAGACCCAGGCGGTGCTGGTGATGGACAGCGGCCACGTGGTGTGGTCCGCGCTGTCCACCCAGGAGATCTGCGCCCGGCTCCAGGCGGAGCCGAAGGGGCGGGAGAGGGAGGATGCGCCGTGAGAGCGATCCAGAAGAAAAAGCGGGGGGAGCTTATCGTGCTGTCCGGTCCCTCCGGGGTGGGGAAGAGCACCGTCATCGCCGAGCTGCTGGGCGCCCGGCGGGACATCCATTTTTCCGTGTCCTTCACCACCCGCCAGCCCCGCACCGGGGAGCAGGACGGGGTGAATTACCGCTTTGTCTCCCGGGGGGAGTTTGAGCGGATGATCGCCGACGGCGAGCTGCTGGAGTTCGCCGAGTACGTGGGCAACTACTACGGCACCTCGCTGAAGGTGATCCGGGAGCAGCTGGACCGGGGGGTGGACGTGCTGCTGGACATCGAGGTCCAGGGGGCGGCCAAGGTGAGGGAGCGCTGCCCGGAGGCGGTGCTCATCTTCCTGATCCCCCCCTCCATTGAGGAGCTGTCCCGCCGCCTCCACCGCCGGAACACCGACGCGGAGGAGGTCATCCAGCGCAGGCTGGAGAAGGCCCGGCAGGAGTGCCGGGAGAGCGTGAATTATGACTATCTGGTGGTGAACGACACGGTGATGGACGCCGCGGGGGAGATTTTGTCCATCCTCCAGGCGGAGCAGTGCCGCACCCAAAAGCGCATCCACCTCGCCCAGGGCATCACCGGCCCCCAGGACGAGGAAGCCTGACCCCACGGGGAAAACCAAGAAGGAGTGGTATATCATGTTGCTGTATCCTGCCATTAAGGACCTGCTTCAGCAGGTGCCCAGCCGCTATATGCTGGTGAATCTGGTGGCCAGCCGGGCCAGAAAGCTGTCCAGCGAGGCGGAGGTCTCCGGCGAGCCGCTGGAGGAGAAGGCGGTGTCCCTGGCCATCCGGGAGGTGGCCGACGGCACCCTGAGCCTGGAGCAGGCGCAGGAGGACGAGCCGGCCGCCCAGGACGGGGCGGAGGAGCCGCTGTAGAACCTGTATTGACGTCGCAGCAGGGGCCGGCGGCCGCCTGGGGCTGTGAATACAGGGGGAAAGGGTCGAAAAGGGCAAGCGGGCGACCGGCTTGCCCTTTGGCTGTCCGTGGCGTGTGCCCGCGGCGGCCGGGTGAGAGGGGAGAGACGGGTGGCCAACATCGCGAAGATCGCCGTGTCCGCGGCTGCCTACGCCATCGACCGGCCCTACGACTACCTGGTGCCCCCCCAGCTGGAGGGGCGGCTGCGCCCGGGGATGCGGGCGGCGGTGCCCTTTGGCCGGGGGAACCGGGTGAGCGACGGCATTGTGCTGGCCCTGGGCCAGGGGGAGGACACGGGCAGGCTCAAGGCGGTGCTGGCCCAGCTGGATGAGGAGCCGCTGCTGGACGCGGACGCCATCCAGCTGGGTCTGTGGATGCGGGAGCACTGCTTCTGCACCGTGTACGACGCCATGCGCGCCATGCTGCCAGCGGGGCTGTGGTTTTCCCTGAAGGACTGCTGGCGCTTTGCCCCCGGGGTGGACCGGGAGGCGGCCTATGAGGCGGCGGAGGAGCTGCCCCGGGGCAGGCAGCTGGTGGAGCTGCTGGCGGCCAACGGCGGCTGGGCGGAGCTGGGCCGGATCCGGGCCGCCTTTGGCGCCGCCGACCCCGGCCCGGCCCTGCGGGGTCTGGCCCAGCGGGGCATTCTGGTGCAGGAGGCCAGCGCCCAGCGGGGGGTGGGGGACCGCACGGAGCAGATGGCCGCCCTGGCCATGGACCCCGGCGACGCCCTGGCCCTGCTGGCCCCCAGGCGGCGGCGGGCCCCCCTCCAGTACGCCGCCGGGGAGGCGCTGTGCGCCGTGGGGGAGACCTCCGCCAAGGAGCTGTGCTACTTCACCGGCGCCTCTATGACTACCCTGCGGGCGCTGGAGCGGCAGGGGGTGCTCCGGCTGTTCAAGCGGGAGGCCTACCGCCGCCCTCAGCTGCCCGACAGTCCCCAGGCCGCCCCGGTGGAGCTCAATGGGGAGCAGCAGGCGGCCTATGAGGGCCTGCTGGCCATGGCGGAGGGGGGCGGGGGCGCGGCGCTGCTGTACGGCGTCACCGGCAGCGGCAAGACCCAGGTGTACCTCAAGCTCATCCACGCCCTGCTGGAGCGGGGAAAGACCGCCCTGGTGATGGTGCCCGAGATCGCCCTCACCCCCCAGCTGATGCGGATTTTCACCTCCCACTTTGGCCGGGAGGTGGCCATACTCCACTCCTCCCTGTCCGCCGGGGAGCGGTGCGACGAGTGGAAGCGGGCCCGCCGGGGGGAGGCCCGGGTGGTGGTGGGCACCCGCTCCGCCGTGTTTGCCCCCCTGCCCAATCTGGGGGCCATCATCCTGGACGAGGAGCAGGAGCCCTCCTACAAGTCGGAGCAGAACCCCCGCTACCACGCCCGGGAGGCGGCCCGCTACCGCTGCCGCCGGGCGGGGGCGCTGCTGCTGCTGGGCTCGGCCACCCCGTCGGTGGACGCCATGTACCGCGCCCGCCGGGGGGAGTACCGGCTGTTCCGGCTGAGCAGCCGGTACAACCGGCAGGTGCTGCCCCAGGTGACGGTGGTGGACATGAAGGAGGAGCTGCGCCGGGGGAACGGCGGCAGCGTCAGCGCGCCTCTGGCGGCGATGCTGGAGGAGACCGTTGACCGGGGGGAGCAGGCCATTTTGTTCCTCAACCGCCGGGGGGCCAGCCGGATGGCGGCCTGCGGGGAGTGCGGCGAGAGCCCCGCCTGCCCCCGGTGCTCCGTCCACCTCACCTATCACTCCGCCAACCGGCGGCTGATGTGCCACTACTGCGGCTATTCCCAGCCCCTTCCGGACCAGTGCCCCAGCTGCGGGGGGCTGCTGAATTTCGTGGGGGCGGGCACCCAGCGGGTGGAGGAGGAGCTGCGGGAGCGCTTTCCCGGCACGGCGGTGCTGCGCATGGACGCGGACACCGTCTCCGCCGCCCACAGCCATGAGGCCCTGCTGGAGAAGTTCCGGCGGCAGCGGGTGCCCATCCTGGTGGGCACCCAGATGGTGGCCAAGGGACTGGACTTTGAAAACGTCACCCTGGTGGGGGCGGTGTCGGCGGACCAGCTGCTGTACACCGGCGACATCTACGCCTCGGAGCGGGCCTTTTCCCTGCTCACCCAGGTGGTGGGCCGGGCGGGCCGGGGGGAGAAGGCGGGCCGGGCGGTGGTGCAGACCTTCACCCCGGACAACGACGTGATCCGTTTTGCCGCCCGGCAGGATTACGACAGCTTCTACGAGCAGGAGATCCGCCTGCGGGAGGCCCGGGGGCTGCCCCCCTGGACCGACCTGTTTGTGCTGTCCGCCTCAGGGCTGGAGGAGACGGCGGTGCTGCGCGCCCTGCTCCGGCTGCGGGACGCCCTGGGCGCCGCGCTGAACCAGCCGCCCTACGCCGGGGCGCCCTGGCGGCTGCTGGGGCCGGCCCCGGCGGCGGTGGTCAAGGTGAACGACCGCTACCGCTACCGGCTGATTCTGAACACGGAAAACACCAAGGCCATGCGCCTGCTGACGGCTCATCTGCTCCGTCGGGCCCAGGCGGACCGGCAAAACCGGGGGGTGGCGCTGTTTGCCGACCTGAACCCGCTGGAATGACACAAGGAGGAATTGCATATGGCACTCAGAAAAATCCTGACCCAGGGCGACCCGGCTCTGGGCAAGGTCTGCCGCCCGGTGGAGCGGTTTGACCAGAAGCTCCACTGGCTGCTGGACGATTTGAAGGAGACGCTGACCCAGTCCGGCGGCGTGGGGCTGGCCGCTCCCCAGATCGGCATACTCCGCCGGGCGGTGGTGGTGGAGGACGCGGAGGAGCAGCTGTTGGAGCTGGTCAATCCGGTGATCGTCCGCCAGGAGGGGGAGCAGGACGGCTGGGAGGGCTGCCTCAGCGTCCCCAACCAGTATGGGTGGGTGAGGCGGCCCAGCTCGGTCACCGTCCGGGCCCAGGACCGGGAGGGCAATTTCTTTGAGGTGTCCGGCGAGGAGATGGTGGCCCGGTGCTTCTGCCACGAGCTGGAGCACCTGGACGGCCGCCTCTTTGTGGAGCACACCGGCGAGCTGTACAGCCCCGACGAGATCGACGCCATGGAGGCGGCGGAGGAGGATGAGGCCAAAAAGAGGCCCCGGAGAAAGGATAAGAAGAGATGAGAATCGTGTTCATGGGCACGCCGGACTTCGCCGTGCCCTCCCTGCGGGCGCTGGAGCAGGCGGGGCATGAGGTCTGCGGGGTGTTCACCCAGCCGGATAAGCCCAAAAACCGGGGGATGAAGCTTCAGCAGTCCCCGGTGAAGGAGTGCGCTCTGGCCCTGGGCCTGCCGGTCTACCAGCCCGCCGGCATGCGGGATGGGGAGGCGCTGGCCATACTCCGGTCACTGGAACCGGAGCTCATCGCCGTGGCCGCCTACGGCAAGCTTCTGCCAGTGGAGATTTTGGACCTGCCCCGGCTGGGCTGCGTCAATGTCCACTCCTCCCTGCTGCCCCGCTACCGGGGGGCGGCCCCCATCAACTGGGCCATTCTGAACGGTGAGGACGAGACCGGCGTCACCATCATGTATATGGCGGAGGGGATGGACACTGGGGACATCCTGGCCCAGGCAGGGACCCCCATTGCGCTGGACGAGAACGCGCCTCAGCTCTTCGCCAGGCTGGCGGAGCTGGGGGCCGGGCTTCTGGTGGACACGGTGGCGGCGCTGGAGGCGGGGGCGGCGCACCCCGTCCCCCAGGACGACGCGCTGGCCACCCACGCCCCCATGCTCTCCCGGGAGCTGTCCCCCATGGACTGGACCCGGACCGCCCGGCAGCTCCACGACCAGGTCCGGGGGCTGCACCCCTGGCCCGCCGCCACTGCCCTGCTGGATGGCGTTCGTTGCAAGGTTTTGTGCACCGCTTTGTCGGATAAAACCGCCGGGGAGGCTCCGGGCACGGTTTTGCGGGCGGACAAGCGGGGGCTGAGGGTGGCCTGCGGAGACGGCGGGGTTTTGGAGATTTTGGAGCTCCAGCCCGACGGGAAAAAGGCCATGGCCGCCTCCGCCTTTCTGGCGGGCCACCCCGTCCCCCCGGGGACGATCTTGATGAAACAGGAGTGATCCCATGGGCTCAGCCAGAGAGACTGCGGTGCTGACCCTGGCCGCCTGCGAGAGGCAAAAGGCCTGGTCGGACGGCCATTTGAAGCGCGCCATCCGGGAGAGCGGCCTGGACCGCCGGGACGGGGCGCTGTGCGCCCAGCTGTGCTACGGGGTGCTGCAAAACCGGCTGCTGCTGGACTGGCGGCTGGGGCGGGTGTGCGCCATGCCGCTGGGGAAGCTGGACCTGGAGGTGCTGTGCGGGCTGCGGGTGGCCGCCTATCAGCTGCTGTTTTTGGACAGGATTCCCCCCAGCGCCGCGGTGAATGAGGCGGTGAACCTGGCCAGGAAGCACTGCCGCAACCCCCGGGCGGCGGGTCTGGTGAACGGGGTGCTCCGGGCGCTGCTCCGGGAGGAGGCGCCGGAGGTCAGGGGGAGGGACGAGCTGGAGACCCTGTCCATCCGCACCAGCCACCCCCGGTGGCTGGCGGAGGCGTTTGTGGGCCTGCTGGGCATGGAGGGGGGCGCGGCCCTCATGGAGGCGGACAATGAGCGCCCCTCCACCGCCGCCCAGGTGAACACCCTGCGGACCGAGCCGTCAAGGCTGGCGGAGGAGCTGCGCTCCGCCGGGGTGGAGGCGGAGCCCCACCCCTGGCTGGAGGGGTGCCTGCTGCTGCGGGGGACGGGGGATCTGGAGCGGCTGGAGGCCTTCCGGCGGGGGGACTTTTACGTCCAGGACCCGGCCTCCCGACTGGCGGTGCTGGCGGCGGACCCCAGGCCGGGGGAGCGGGTGCTGGACTGCTGCGCCGCCCCGGGGGGCAAGTCCTTTGCCGCCGCCATCCGCATGGAAAACCGGGGGGAGCTCATCTCCTGCGACATCCACCCCCACAAGATCGGGCTGCTGGAGGCGGGCCGGGACCGGCTGGGGCTGACCATCGTCGCCCCCGCCCTCCAGAACGGGACCCAGGTCCGGGAGGACTGGCTGGATGGCTTTGATACGGTGCTGGCCGATGTGCCCTGCTCGGGGCTGGGCATCATCCGCAAGAAGCCGGACATCCGATACAAGGACCCGGGGCCGCTGGCGGGCCTGCCCAGGGTCCAGCGGGCCATTCTGGACAACTGCGCCCGGTACGTCCGCCCCGGGGGGACGCTGCTCTACTCCACCTGCACCCTGCTGCCCCGGGAGAACGGCGAGGTGGTGGACGGCTTTCTGGCGGAGCGGCCGGACTTCGCGCCGGAGCCCTTTGCGCTGCCCCGCTGGGGGGTTCAGCCGGGCCGCGTGACCCTCTGGCCCCACGTCCACGGCACGGACGGATTCTTTATGGCAAAGCTGCGCAGAAAGGGGGGGACCCCATGACCGAGCTGAAATCCATGACCCTGGAGGAGCTGGAGGCATATTTCAAGGAGCTGGGCCAGCCCAAATTCCGGGCGGGGCAGGTGTTCGGCTGGCTCCACCACGGGGCGGAGTCCTTCGGGGAGATGAGCAACCTGCCCCGCGCCCTGCGGGAGCGGCTGGAGGCGGAGTGCCTGCTCACCGTCCCCAGGGTGGAGCGCAAGCAGGTGTCCCGGCTGGACGGCACGGTAAAGTACCTGTGGCGGCTGGGGGACGGAAATTGTGTGGAAACGGTTTTGATGCGCTACAAGCATGGGAATACTGTATGTGTGTCCAGCCAGGTGGGGTGCAATATGGGCTGTGTGTTCTGCGCCTCCACCCTGGGGGGAAAGGTGCGGGACCTGACCCCGGGCGAGATTTTGGATCAGGTAATATTTACTGAAAAGGACAGCGGAGAGAGGATATCCAACATCGTTTTGATGGGAATCGGCGAGCCGCTGGACAATTTTGACCATGTTTTGCGGTTTTTGACCCTGGTGAATCACCCAAAGGGAATGAACATCGGGATGCGGCACATCTCCCTGTCCACCTGCGGGCTGGTAAAGAAAATTGACAAACTGGCCCAGCTTGGGTTACAATTGACGTTAAGCGTTTCCCTCCATGCCCCGGACGACGAGACCCGGTCCCGGCTCATGCCGGTGAACCGGGCGGTGGGGGTGGAGCTGCTCATGGACACCTGCCGCCGGTATTTTGAGACCACCGGCCGGCGCATCTCCTATGAGTACGCCGTCATCGACGGGGTGAACGACGGGGACGAGCAGGCCGACCGGCTGGCGCGGCTGCTGCGGGGCCAGCCGGGGCACGTGAACCTGATCCCCCTGAACGAGGTGGCGGAGTCGCCTCTGAAGCCCAGCCGCCGGGTGCGGCAGTTTCAGCGGCGGCTGGAGGGCCACGGCGTCACCGCCACGGTGCGGCGGAAGCTGGGGGGCGATATCGACGCCTCCTGCGGCCAGCTGCGGCGGCGGAGTATGCTGGAGAGAGACGCTTCATTCCCAGAGGAGGGATTTTCTTGAAAGTTTGCGGTGTGACCGACATAGGCTGTCACAGACGGGACAACCAGGACAGCTATGTCATTCGGGAGCTGGGGGACGGACGGGTCCTGCTGGTGGTGTGCGACGGCATGGGCGGCGCCCAGGCGGGCAGCGTGGCCAGCAGCGTGGCGGCGGAGGCCTTTGCCGCCGCGGTGGAGCAGGCGCTGGCCGGCGCCCCCGAGGCGGAGGAGCAGGCGCTGGCGCAGGCGTGCCGGGAGGCAAACCGCAAGGTATACCAGCTCAGCCGGGAGAGGGCGGAGTATGAGGGCATGGGCACCACCCTGGTGGCCGCCCTGGCGGGGCCGGACGGCTGTTGTGTGGCCAACGTGGGGGACAGCCGGGGCTATCTGCTGGAGGAGGGCGCGGTCCGCCAGGTGACCGTGGACCACTCCCTGGTGCAGCTGCTGGTGGACCGGGGGGAGATCACCCCCGACCAGGCCAGGGTACATCCCCGGAAGAATCTGATCACCCGGGCGCTGGGGGTGGACAGCCAGGTGGAGTGCGACCTGGGCCGGCTGGAGCTCCGCCCGGGCTGCCGGCTGCTGCTGTGCAGCGACGGGCTGACCAACACCATGGATGACGAGACACTGCTGCGCGTGAGCGGCCGGGAGCGGTCGCCGGAGGGCCTCTGCCAGGCGCTGCTGGACCTGGCGCTGGAGCGGGGCGCGCCGGACAACGTCACCGTTGTGCTGGCGCAGCTGTAACGAGGAGGACTTTTACCATGGATCAATACATAGGTAAAATGCTGGACAACCGATACGAGATTCTGGAGTGCATCGGCACCGGGGGCATGGCGGTGGTGTACAAGGCCCGCTGCCACCGGCTCAACCGGCTGGTGGCCATCAAGATTCTCAAGCCGGAGCTGGCCAGTGACGCCGACTTCCGCCGCCGCTTCCACGACGAGTCCCAGGCCGTGGCCATGCTGTCCCACGCCAACATCGTGTCGGTGTACGACGTGAGCCGGTCCGACGGGCTGGACTATATCGTCATGGAGCTGGTGGACGGCCTGACCCTCAAGCAGTATATGCAGCGGCGGGGGACCCCGCTGAACTGGCGGGAATCGGTGCACTTCATCACCCAGATTGTCCGGGCGCTGAGCCACGCCCACAGCCGGGGGATCATCCACCGGGACATCAAGCCCCACAACATTATGGTCCTTCGGGACGGCAGCGTGAAGGTCACCGACTTCGGCATTGCCCAGCTGGCCAGCGCCGCCCAGAACACCATGACCCAGGAGACCATCGGCTCGGTGCACTATATCTCGCCGGAGCAGGCCAAGGGCAGCCATGTGGACTGCCGCACCGACCTGTATTCCGCCGGGGTGGTGCTGTACGAGATGCTCACCGGCCGCCTGCCCTTCGAGGGGGACACCCCGGTGGCGGTGGCCATCCAGCACATCAAATCCATCCCCGTCCCGCCCCGGGACCTGAATCCCGACGTGCCCCGGTCCCTGGAGGCCATCACCCTGAAGGCCATGGCCCCCGAGCTGAGCCAGCGGTACGCCTCCGCCGACGAGATGCTGGAGGATCTGAAGGAGTTCCGCAAGAACCCGGACTTTCAGGTGGCCGAGACCCCGGAGGAGACGGATGAGCCCACCCAGGTGGTGCCCAGGGTGATCACCACGTCGGTGCGGGTGCCGGTGGAGCGGCGGGAGGCGGAGCCCCCCGCGCCGGAGCACCGGGTCCGGCCCCGCCGGGAGCCGGAGGAGGACGAGTACGACTACGACGACGAGCCCCCCCGCCGGGGCGGGGCCATTGCGGCCTCCGCCGCGGTGCTGCTCATCCTGGCCTTCATCGGGGTGATGGTCTATGTGATTTTCAACTTTTTCGTCAAGGACCTGCTGTTCCCGGAGACCCAGGAGTTCGAGGTGCCCGACCTGCGGGGCCGTACCGTGGAGGAGCTCCAGCAGGACCCCGCGATTTTGGGCGATTTCTTTTTCAAAGTGGGGGACACCCGGTACAGCGAGGACTATCCCGAGGGGCAGGTCTGCGCCCAGACCCCCGAGGCCGGCACCAAGGTGCGGGAGGCGGGCAAGACCATCACCGTCACCGTCAGCGGCGGCGAGGACAGCATGTATATGATCGACGTGTACAACTGGGACGCCCGCATGGCCCTGCAGAAGCTGCAAAATGAGATGGGGCTGAAGGTGAACCAGGAAAAGGTGCCCTCCGAGACCATTTCCGAAAACTATGTGGTGTCCTTCTCCCCCATGGACGGCACGAAGGTGGAGCGGGGGGATGAGGTCACCATCGTGGTCAGCACCGGGCCGGAGACCAAGCAGGCCACGGTGATCAACTTCCTCAATGTGCCCATCGAGCAGGTGCGGACCCAGCTGCCCCAGCTGGGCCTGAAGGAGGGCAAGGTGAGCGAGTACCACAGCGACGAGTACCCGGAGGGCCGGGTGATGTGGCAGAGCATTGACCCGGGGGACGAGGTGGACAAGGACACCGCCATCGACCTGTGGGTGAGCCTGGGCCCGGAGGAGCCGGAGCCCACCCCCTCGGAGGAGGAGCCGCCCCCCGTCAGCGAGCCGCCGGCGGAGAGCAGCAGCCAGCCCCCGGAGCCCACCCTGAACGTGGAGGCCACCGCCACCACCCAGACGGTCACCGCCGACCTGAGCGGATACGAGGGCATGGTAAACGTGCGCATCGTGGTGGGGGACACCACCCTGTTTGACAGCGGGGTGGACGCGGACATGAACACCACCAAGAGCGTGAGCGTCACCGGCACCGGCATTCAGACGGCGTATATCTATATCAATGGGGCGCTGGTGAAGAGCTATCCCATCCACTTTTGACGCATGAGGGGACGGATCGTTAAGGCCCTCAGCGGGTTTTACTACGTGGACGCCGGGGCGGGGGAGCCGGTGCCCTGCCGGGGCCGGGGCCGGCTGCGCCATCAGGGGCAGTCCCCTCTGGTGGGGGACTGGGTGGAGATCACCGCCGACGGGGGCACGGGGATGGTAGACGCCGTCCTGCCCCGGAAAAACCAGTTCCAGCGGCCGGCGGTGGCCAACATCGACCAGATGGTGATTGTGTGCTCCGGGGCCGTCCCCGTTACCGACCCCTTCCTCATCGACCGCATGGCCGCCATGGCGGAGTGGAAGGGCTGCCAGCCGCTGATCGTCTTCAACAAGTGCGACCTGGAGCGGGCGGAGGAGCTGGCGCGCCTGTACCGGGAGGCGGGCTTCCCCACCCTTCAGGTGAGCGCGGAGACGGGGGAGGGGGTGGACGCCCTGGCCGCCAGCCTGACCGGGCTGGTGTCCGCCTTCACCGGCAACTCGGGGGTGGGCAAGTCCAGCATCCTCAACGCCCTCCAGCCCGGCTTTGGGCTCCAGGTGGGCGAGGTGAGCGAGCGGCTGGGCCGGGGCCGCCACACCACCCGCCACGTGGAGCTGTTCCCCGTGGCCGGGGGCCTGGTGGCGGACACGCCGGGGTTTTCCGCCTTCGACGTGGACCAGACGGAGGCCATCCCCAAGGGGGAGCTGGCCACCGCCTTCCGGGAGCTTGCCCCCTATGCGGATGCCTGCCGCTTCCAGGGCTGCGCCCATGTGAAGGAGCGGGGCTGCGCCGTGCGGGAGGCGCTGGAGGCGGGGCGGATCGCCCCCAGCCGCTACCGAAGCTATGTCCGCCTGTACGAGCAGACGCGGGAGATTCCCCCGTGGGAGCAGGCAAGGAACAGATAGAACAGGACGGACCTTTGGGCTTTTGCTCGAGGGTCCGTCCTTTTTGCCGCCTTGTGTGCCGCGTTTTTCCCATGCCGCGAGAAAAAAACGTGCTTTGCCCCGAAATTCCATGAACAGGACAGCCCCTTGTCACATATGCTGGGATAGATTCCAGCGTTGAGAGAGGGGGTAGTTTTCATGCGAGTGGTCGTGGTGAAGTTTCCCAGGGCGCTGTGCGGCCTGATGCGCAAGATATTCCGCATGGACTGACATATCCGGGCCTGCCTGCTCATATATAGTAAACAAAGTTGAAACCGTGCATCCGCGCGGTCTCAACCGGCGGGCCGCCGGTCCGCCGGCGCGCGCAGCGCGTCTTTGTCAACTATGAGGTACAAGTCGGGGCCGCGCGGGCGGCCCTCCGCCGCGGGCGACCGCGGCGGAGTTCGGCGGGAGCGGCGCTCCCGCTGAGCTTGCTTGACGATAGGGGACACAGAATACGAGCAAGGAGAGGAAGCCTATGGACATGGAGCTGCAGCGGGTGACGCTGGAGGGATACCGGCCGGTGGCCCAGGGGATGCTTTCCCAGGAGGAGACCCTGGAGAGCATCGTCCCCGACGCCTGCCCGGACATCGCCCGGATCGTCTCGGCGTCAGGCAAAGTTTTTCTCAGAGACAAGGAGCTGGGCGAGGGTACCATGCGGCTCACCGGCAACGCGCGGGTGAGCGTGCTGTACATACCCGAGGGGGAGGAGCTGCCCCGGTCCCTGGAGGTGACCATCCCCTTCCAGTGCGTCCGGGACGACCCCAGGTTCCACGCCGGCTGCCCGGTGCTGGCCGACCTCCAGGCGGCGTCCGCCGACGCCCGGACCATCAACCCCCGGAAGATGCTGGTGCGGGTGGTGGTGGCGGGATGGACGGCGGCCTATGACCGGGAGCGCCGGGAGCTGTCCGCCGACCTGGCCGGGGGAGAGGGGGAGGGCCTGCAAAAGCTGCTCATCTCCCGGAAGTGCTGCATCATCCCGGACGTGGCGGAGAAGAGCTTTACCTTCTCCGACGTGCTGCGCCCCCCCGCCTCCCGGCCGGAGCTGGAGGAGCTGCTGCTGTACCGGGCGGAGCTGGGGGCGGCGGACGCCAAGTTCATCGGAAAAAAGCTGGTGCTCAAGGGGGACGTGCAGCTGTGCGCCCTCTACCGCTCGGGGGAGGGGCTGAACCAGGCGCGGTTTGAGCTGCCCTTCTCCCAGATCCTGGACATGGGCGAGCTGCCCGAGGAGGCGGAGCCCGAGGTGGCGGTGGCGCTGAAGAGCGCGGACTGCCGGGCGCGGGAGGGCGAGCTGGAGGTGGCGCTGGAGCTGCTGGCCCAGGCGGCGGTGTGGGAGCACAGGCCGGTGACCCTCATTGAGGACGCCTACTGCGTGGGCAAGCCCATCGATGTGGAGCGGGCCCCCGTCCAGCTGTGCACCGGGGCGGAGCGGTCGGCCCGGCGGGAGATCGGGCGGAAGCTGTGCGAGTCGGGCATCCCGGCCAAGCAGGTGCTGGACTGCGCGGTGGCGGTGTCCTCCCTCACCGGGGCCCCCGGGGAGGGGGGGATGGAGTTCACCGCCCAGGCGAACGCCAGCGTCCTCTACCTCAGCGAGGACGACGCCCTGTGCGGCGTGGAGACGGACATACCCGTGAGCTGCCGGGTGGAGGTGCCGGCGGGGTGCGCCTGCGCCTGCCGCTGCCGCCCGGTGGGGGAGGTCACCGCCGTCCCCGTCACCGGGGGGCTGGAGGTGCGGTTCGAGGCGGAGTTCACCTGGACCGTCACCCGGGAGGAGCCGGTGAGCTGCGTTACCGAGGTGAGGCCCGGCGCGGTGGAGGAGACCGGGGCGCGCCCGTCGGTGGTGATCCGCCGGGTGGAGCGGGGGGAGGCGCTGTGGGACATCGCCAAGGCCTGCGGCTCCACCACCCAGGACATCCGGGCGGCCAACGGCCTGCCCGGGGAGGAGGCGGCCGCGGGGACTCTGCTGCTGATCCCGGCGAAACGGAATTGAGAAGCTGAACCAATAGCCTCAGCATACATCTTCGCGGCCAAAATCGTCGATGAGCTGCGTGAAAAAATCTTGAAATACACAAAGTATTCCCGCGATTTTTTGCCTTGTCATCGGCAATTTTGTCTCGCGCATCTGAATACTTCGGCTATTGGTACAGCTTCTGATTTCAGGGGCGGGGCGGTGGAAAACCGTTCCGCCCCCTGTCATATTTCACAGCTTATCCCCATACATATGGAATTGAGTATGCGTGAGGAGGGTTCAGCTTTGGAAAACAAACTGTATGAGGATATCGCCCAGCGCACCCAGGGCGACATCTATATCGGCGTGGTGGGCCCGGTGCGCACCGGGAAATCCACCTTCATCAAGCGGTTCATGGAGACCCTGGTGCTGCCCAAGATCGAAAACAACTTCCTCCGGGACCGGGCCCGGGATGAGCTGCCCCAGAGCGGCTCCGGCCGGGTGGTGATGACCGCCGAGCCCAAGTTTGTCCCCGAGGACGCGGTGGAGATGGCCATGGAGGACGGGGGGGTGTTCTCCGTCCGGCTCATCGACTGCGTGGGCTACATGGTGCCCAGCGCCCTGGGCCAGATGGACGGGGAGCAGCCCCGGATGGTCACCACCCCCTGGTTCGACCACGAGATCCCCATGACCCAGGCGGCGGAGTACGGCACCCAGAAGGTGATCACCGACCACTCCACCATCGGCATCGTGGTCACCACCGACGGCTCTGTCACCGACATCCCCCGGGAGGACTACCTGGAGGCGGAGGAGCGGGTGATCAGCGAGCTGAAGGGGCTGGGAAAGCCCTTTATGGTGCTGCTCAACTCCGCCCAGCCCTACGGCGAGCGGGCCCAGACACTTCAGGCGGACATTGCCGAGCGCTACAACGTGACCTGCCTGGCGGCCAACTGCCTCACCCTGGACGAGGGGGCGGTGAGCGAGATCATCCAGGCGGTGCTCCACGAGTTCCCCCTGAAGCAGATGGACCTGTTCCTGCCCCCCTGGGTGGATGTGCTGCCCTTCGACCACCCCATCAAGAGCGGGCTGTACGCCATGATCCGGGAGGAGACGGCGGAGCTGATGCGCCTGCGGGACGCGGAGGGGGCGGTGCTGGCCATGGGGGACCGGGAGGAGGTGAGCTCCGCCGTCCTCAACCGGATGGACATGGGCAGCGGGGTGGTCACCGCCACCCTGGAGCTGCCCCGGGGGCTGTTCTATTCCACCGTGTCCGAGCGGTGCGGGCTGGAGATCCGGGATGACGGCGACCTGATCTACCAGCTCACCCAGATGGCGGCCATGAAGCGCAGCTATGAGAAGGTGGAGGAGGCCCTACATCAGGTGGAGGACACGGGATACGGCATTGTCATGCCCGACCCGGAGGAGATGACCCTGGAGGAGCCGGAGATCGTCAAGCAGGGGGGACGGTACGGCGTGCGGCTCAAGGCGTCCGCGCCCTCCATCCACATGATGCGGGCGGATATCAAGACGGAGGTGTCCCCCATCATGGGCACCGAGAAGCAGTCGGAGGAGATGGTGGACTACCTGCTGCGGCAGTTCGAGGGGGACACGGGGAGAATCTGGGATTCCAACATCTTTGGCCGCTCCTTCCACGAGCTGGTGGGGGAGGACCTGAACGGCAAGCTCAAGCGGATGCCCGAGGAGGCCCGGGAGAAGCTGCGGGAGACCCTCCAGCGGATCATCAACGAGGGGTCCGGGGGGCTGATCTGCATCATTTTATAGTTGACGCAGTTGAAAAGCGCCTGGTGAGCAGCACCAGGCGCTTTCTACTCGTCAAGAGCCAGCGCCTCCAGCCCCGCCCGGTCCAGAACGCTGACCGAGCGGTAGCCCAGCGCCACCAGCCCCAGCTGGGCCAGCTCCCCCAGCACCCGGCTCACCGTCACCCGGGACAGGCCCACCGCCTGGCCGATGCCCTCGTGGGTGGCGCGGAGGGCGCCGCCCTCCGCCGGGGGCTGATCCAGCAGCCACCGGGCGATTTTCTGCCGGGCGGGCAGGGAGGCCGACCCCACGTGGCCGGACAGCAGCCGCACCGTCCGGGCCAGGTACTGGAGCATGGGCACGGCCAGCTCCGGGCGGCGCTGGAGGGCGGCGTCCAGCTGCCCCCGGTCCACGGTGAGGATGAGGCAGTCCTCCAGGGCCATGGCGGAGGTGACCCGGGGACAGCCGTCAAAAAAGGACGCCTCCCCCATCAGGTCGCCGGCGCGGTGGACGGTGAGCACCCGCTCCTCCCCGGAGGGGGTGCTGATGAAGCTGCGCACCGAGCCGGCGGCCAGGCAGTAAAAGCAGTCCGGGTGGGTGCCCTGCAAGTAGATCAGCTGCCCGGCCCGGTATCTCCGGGGCGGGCGGCCCTCGGCCAGAAGGGTCCAGTCTGCCATGGGCGCCCCTCCTTTCTTCTTTAAGATTGTATCATACTTTACATTTCTCGTCCAGAGGTTCTGGCATAATGATGTCATTGATTTTCTCCCGCCGGTGGCGGGAATCCAGAAAAACGCTGTTTAGGAGGAATGCGTTATGGGCATGACCATGACCCAGAAGATTTTGGCCCGCTGCGCCGGGCTGGACCGGGTGGAGGCCGGGCAGCTCATTGAGGGGCGGCTGGACCTGGTGCTGGGCAACGACATCACCACCCCGGTGGCCGTCACGGAGTTTGAAAAGGCGGGGCTGTCCTCCGTGTTCGACAGGGACAAAATCGCCATCGTGCTGGACCACTCCACCCCCTGCAAGGACATCAAATCCGCCCAGCTGTGCGCCGTGTGCCGGGAGTTTGCCCGGAAGCACGATGTCACCCACTTCTACGACGTGGGCCAGATGGGCATTGAGCACGCCCTGCTGCCGGAAAAGGGCCTGGCCGCCCCCGGGGAGGTCATCATTGGGGCGGACTCCCACACCTGCACCTATGGGGCGCTGGGGGCCTTCTCCACCGGCGTGGGCTCCACCGACATGGCGGCGGGTATGGCCACCGGGCTGGCCTGGTTCAAGGCGCCCTCCGCCATCAAGGTGAATCTGGTGGGGAAGCTGGGCCCCTATGTCAGCGGCAAGGACGTGATCCTCCACCTCATCGGGATGATCGGGGTGGACGGCGCGCTGTACCAGTCCCTGGAGTTCGCGGGGGAGGGGGCGGCGTCCCTGGAGATGGACGACCGCTTCACCATCTGCAATATGGCCATCGAGGCCGGGGCCAAGAACGGCATCTTCCCGGTGGACGGCAGGACGCTGGACTATCTGAAGGGCCGGGTCAGCCGGGCGTTCACCGCCGTTGAGGCCGACCCGGACGCCCAGTATACCCGGGAAATCACCATCGACCTGTCCGCCCTGCGGCCCACGGTGGCCTTCCCCCACCTGCCCTCCAACACAAAAACCGTGGACGAGGCGGCGGGCAAGCCCATCCAGCAGGTGGTCATCGGCTCCTGCACCAACGGGCGGCTGAAGGACCTGCGGGAGGCGGCGGCCATCCTCCGGGGCCGGAGGGTGGCGGCGGGGGTGCGGTGCATCGTCATACCCGCCACCCAGCGGATCTACCTGGACGCCATGGCCGAGGGGCTGGTGGCCGACTTCATCCAGGCGGGCGCGGTGGTGTCCACCCCCACCTGCGGGCCCTGCCTGGGGGGGCACATGGGGGTGCTCAGCGACGGCGAGTGGGCCGTCTCCACCACCAACCGCAACTTTGTGGGCCGCATGGGCCCCACCAGCTCCATGATCGTCCTGGCCAGCCCCGCGGTGGCGGCGGCCAGCGCCGTGGCGGGGGCCATCGCCGACCCGGCGGCACTGTAAGGGAGGGAAAGCACATGAAAATTTACAAATACGGCGACAATGTGGACACCGACGTCATCATCCCCGCCCGGTACCTCAACGCCCCGGATGAGAAGTCCCTGGCCTCCCACTGCATGGAGGACATCGACGGGGACTTTGCCTCCTCCGTGGAGGCGGGGGACATCGTGGTGGGAGGCGGCAACTTCGGCTGCGGCTCCAGCCGGGAGCACGCGCCGCTGGCCATCAAGGCCTGCGGGGTGAAGTGCGTCATTGCCCGCAGCTTCGCCCGCATCTTCTACCGCAACGCCATCAACATCGGCTTCCCCATCCTGGAGTGCCCGGAGGCGGTGGACGGCATCAATCCCGGGGATCAGGTGTCCGTGGACTTTCAGAGCGGGGCCATCGTCAACGAGACCACGGGCCAAACCTTCCAGGCCGCGCCCTTCCCGGCGTTCGTCAACGGGATCATTGAAAACGGCGGGCTGCTGAAATCGCTGAAGGCGAGAGGGGTGGCGAAGTAATGGCGGCCATTGTGATCAGCATGGATTCCCGGAAAATGGAGAATCCTGACTTAGATATCCGCTACATTTTGCCGGACCGCATTGAGGAGTGGTCGGGAGGCGCGGTAGCGGATGATGGTTATGACTATGTGGACGAGGCGGGACACGTCTTGGGCGTGTGGCTGGAGACCGGGGACGCGCAGGCGTGGTGGCCCAGGATCGTGGAATTGCTGAAAACGGAGCAATTTTGTGACAACGATCTGTCCAAGAGCGCTCTGGTGCTGATTTCTGAGGAGTCCGGCGCGGAGTTTACCCAATGCCGGCAGGTCTGGCCGGAATGAAAGATAAGGGGTGTTTGCAATGAACTACAAGGTTGCCCTCATCCGGGGGGACGGCATCGGCCCGGAGATCGTCAGCGAGACGGTGAAGGTCATCGACAGGGTGGGGGAGAAATTCGGCCACACCTTTGAATACACAGACGTGCTGCTGGGGGGCTGCGCCACCGACGCGGTGGGGGTGAGCTACCCGGAGGGCACGGCGGAGCTGTGCAGGAGCTGTGACGCGGTGCTGCTGGGGGCGGTGGGCGGCCCCAGGTGGGGCAGCGACAAGCCCGCCCAGCAGCGCCCGGAGACCGCCCTGCTGGCCATCCGAAAGGATCTGGGGCTGTACGCCAACCTGCGCCCCGCCGCCCTGCGCCCCGCCCTGGCCGACGCCTGCCCGCTGAAAAAGGAGACGGCGGAGAAGGGGATCGACCTGCTGATGGTGCGGGAGCTCACCGGGGGCATCTATTTTGGCAAGCGGGACAGGTACCAGACCGAGGACCGGGGGGTGGAGTGCACCGACCTGATGGCCTACTCCGAAAAGGAGATTGAGCGCATCGGCCGCCGGGCCTTCGAGATGGCGCGGCTGCGCCGGAAAAAGGTGTCCAGCGTGGACAAGGCCAACGTGCTGGAGACCTCCCGGCTGTGGCGGTCGGTGATGCACCGGCTGGCGCAGGAGTACGCCGACGTGGAGTATGAGGACGTGCTGGTGGACAACTGCGCCATGCAGCTGGTGCGGGACCCGGGGCAGTTCGACGTGGTGGTCACCGAAAATATGTTCGGGGATATCCTGTCCGACGAGGCGTCCATGGTCACCGGGTCCATCGGCCTGCTGCCCTCCGCCTCCATGGGGGACGGGGCTCCGGCGCTGTACGAGCCCATCCACGGCTCCGCGCCGGACATCGCGGGGCAGGACAAGGCCAACCCCATCGCCACCATCCTGTCCGCCGCCATGATGTTCCGCTATTCCTTCCAGCTGGCCGCCGAGGCGGACGCCATCGAGCGCGCCGTGGACCAGGCGCTGGCCGACGGCTGGCGCACCGCCGACATCGCGGGGCCGGGGGAGAAGGTCATTGGGACGCAGAAGATGGGCGAGGTCATCCGGGATAATCTCTGAGTTTTTTTTGAATACAAAGCACAGCTTCTGAGGGGAAACGGCATCTATGAAAAATTACACCCAGGTCTATGTAAAAAACAGCATGGAGGCGGCGGAGACCTATTGCAGAGCATTTGGCGCGGAGATAACATTTGAAATCAAACATGATAGCGGGACCGCCTACGAGCATTGTGAATTGTCGGTGGATGGCGAGGGCTTTCTGGCCATCGGGGAGGCAAAAAATCCCTGTGATGTGGCTGTGGTCCACCAGATGAAATGGGAGACAATGACCTTTAATGTGTTTGAGATGGGGACCGAGGAACGGGTCCGCAATGCGTTGGAGGTTTTGCGTGACGGAGGCGTTGTCATCGAGGAGATCCATGCGCTGCCGTGGAGCAAATGCTGCGCCACTGTTATTGATCGGTATGGCGTATGCTGGTGGGTTTCAATTTAGCGGGCAAGAAAGCGGGTGACAGGAGGGCGGAAAGGGTGTATAATACCGGTGGAAAGGGGAGAGACGACATGATCCTGGCCATCGACATCGGCAACATCCGCACCACCGTCGCCCTGTTCACGGAGGAGGGGGGGCTGTCCTTCCAGTCGGAGCTGGAGACCGACGCCAAAATGACCGACGACCGCTGCGCCATCGACCTGATGGGGGTGTTCGCCCTCTACCGGGCGGACCTGGGCGGGGTGGACGGGGCCATCCTGTCCAGCGTGGTGCCCCCCATCACCGGCGCCTATGCCCGCACCCTGCGCCGGCTCACCGGCAAGCCCCCCCTGGTGGTGGGGCCGGGGCTGAAAACCGGGCTGAACATCAGGGCGGAGGTCCACGACCAGCTGGGCAGCGACATCGTGGCCTCCTGCGTGGCCGCCGCAGCCCTGTATCCCGCCCCTGCCATTGTCATCAACTCCCGCACCGCCGTGACCTTCTCCTACCTCAGCGAGCGCGCCTTTGAGGGCTGCGCCATCATGCCCGGGGTGGACATCGCCCTGGAGGCCCTGTCCCGGAACGGGGCCCAGCTGCCCCAGATCGGCCTGGCCCAGGTGGACACGCCTTTGGGCCGCAACACGGTGGACTCCATGCGGGCGGGGGTGCTGTACGGCTACAGCGGCGCCTTTGACCGGGTGATCGAGTCGCTGGAGGAGGCCGCCGGGGCCAAGGCCACCGCGGTGGTGGCCACGGGGGGCCGGGCGCCCGCCCTGTACCGGCTGTGCCGCCGGGAGATCAAATACGACCACGACCTGCTGGTGAAGGGGCTGTACCACCTCTACCGCAGGAATACCCGGCGCTGAGCGCCGCTGCGCCCCGTCCGCTTCGGCAGACGGGGCGGTTTTTCGCCGGATATGCAACCCGGTTTTGTTGGAATTGCAAAAACTTCGGAAATTCTCCAAAATACCCTTGCATTCCTGCAAGGCTGAGAATATAATGTGCAGGAAACAACTTTTGGAGGGATCACCTTGAAAGAACTTGCTCAAATCGCGTCCGCGGTGCAGGCGTCCAGCACCATGGCCATCGATGCCCTGGCCAAACAGATGAAGGCGGACGGCATCGACGTGATCGGCTTCGGCGCCGGCGAGCCGGATTTCAACACCCCTGACCATATCAAGGCGGCGGCGGACCGGGCCATCGCAGACAACGTCACCCGCTATACCCCCGCCTCCGGCACCGTGGCCCTGAAGCAGGCGGTGTGCCAGCGCATGAAGGAGGACTGCGGCCTGGACTACAAGCCCTCTCAGGTTGTGGTGTCCAGCGGCGCCAAGCACTGCGTGTATATCGCCCTGCGGGCCCTGGTGGACCCGGGGGACGAGATCATTCTGCCCGCCCCCTTCTGGGTGAGCTACCTGGAGCTCATCAAAATGGTGGGGGCCGAGCCGGTGGTGGTGACGGCGGAGGAGTCCGCGGGCTTTAAAATGACGGCGGAGCAGCTGGCCGCCGCCATCACGCCCAGGACCAAGGCCCTCATTCTCAACAACCCCAGCAACCCCACCGGCATGGTGTACTCCAGAGAGGAGCTGGCCGCCATTGCCCGGGTGTGCGTGGAGAAGGATATCTATGTCATCTCCGATGAGATCTACTATGGCCTGCTGTACGATGGGGTGAAGTCGGTCTCCTTCGCCTCCCTGGGAGAGGACGTGAAGGAGCGCACCATTCTCATCAACGGCGTGTCCAAGTCCTACGCCATGACCGGCTGGCGCATTGGCTACCTGCTGTCCAGCGAGCGGATCGCCAAGGTGATGAGCAATTTCCTCAGCCACTCCACCGGCTCCCCCAGCTCCGTGTCTCAGGCCGCCTCCGTGGCCGCCCTCACCGGCCCCCAGGACTGCGTGGAGGAGATGCGGCAGGCCTTTGAGGAGCGCCGGAACTATATTGTGGAGCGGGTGAACGCCATGGACGGCGTGAGCTGCATCCGCCCCGAGGGCGCGTTCTATATCATGATGAACGTGGAAAAGCAGCTGGGCCGCACCCTCCACGGGGAGACCATCAACAGCAGCGACGACTTCTCCGCCGCCCTGCTCAAGCACGGCCTGGTGGCCACGGTGCCCTGCAGCGGCTTTGGCGCGCCCAGCTTTGTCCGCTGGTCCTACGCCGCCAGCCTGGACAGCATCAGGAAGGGAATGGACCGGCTGGAGGAGTTTTTGAAGGGCTGAGGGGCAGCGCGGTGAACGAGCTTTTGGCGAAGCCGAAAGCGAGAGATATGGAGCTTGGCCGCTCTGTTGGGGTCCCCGCAAAGCCGCCCTTTGGCTTTGTGGGGGGAGGAGGGGCAGCGTAGTGAATGAGCTTTTGGCGAAGCCGAAAGCGAGAGATACGGAGCTTGCCCCGACGCTGTCACGCTGCGCCTGTTCGCGACGCGCGGCTTCACTCCGACTCAAGCAAAACCCGGTCCCGCTGCGCGGGCCCTGG
>ERZ808037.252-NODE-252-length-56711-cov-6.801568_pt1 | contig 56711 bp, 86 predicted proteins | sample MGYA00380190_ERZ808037 | MGnify/ENA primary metagenome ERZ808037 (study PRJEB31490, sample SAMN06133399) | mouse gut metagenome | isolation source: J9 | host: mice | place: China: Chengdu | collected 2015-05 ... | reverse complement strand
CATTTTTTTCACTATCTATTTTTATATTTTTTTTCCCATCCAGTATCACCTCCTTCCTGGTATATCCATAAGGTGGCTTCCCGCCCGCCCATAAGCCTTTCTTCGCAAGTCCGAGCATATTGTCCTTTACCCTTGCTGCGATGGTCTCACGCTCCATCTGTGCGAAAGTGGCAGTAATGAACATCATGGCCTTTCCGATGGGCGTATTTGTGTCAATGCTTTCCTTGAGGGATAGGAAAAGCACCCCCTTTTCTTCCAGGGAGGCATATATATTGGCAAAATCCTTCACATTACGGGAAAGGCGGTCAAGCTGGTAGACAATCAGCGCGGCCACAAGCCCATCCTCAATATCTTCCAGCAGACGTTTCAGTCCGGGTCGGTTCGTATTTGCCCCTGTCATTCCTTCATCTGAATATGTTTCAAAGGAGTCCACTTCTCCCTGGAAACGCAGCTCCACATATTCCCTGCACATACGTTCCTGGTTGTCCACGGAATCAGATTTGTCAGAATAAATAGATTTTCGCCCATAAGTTGCAAACCTCATAATAATATCATCCTCCTTCTTAAAAATTGGTATAAAAATAACAGCCAGCAGGAACATAAGTTCCGCTTGCCAGCTGCCCACGAAGATGATACAATATTTTTGGATTGTAGGTATCATCTTCTGGTATCTATGTAAGCCGTTCGGTGTTGGTAGCGCCGGGCGGTTTTAAAATTTTACCAGTTTTTTATTTTGAGTCCATGACTGTCAGTGAATGCTCCGAATATAATCATAAGAAAATCGACAAACAGCCATATTTCTCCAATTCCAGTAAACATAAGTATTATCATCAATATTCCAGTCCCAACTTTTCCGACATAAAATCTATGTACTGCAAGGATGCCTAAAAAAAAGCATAGAAGTAATGTAACAAGTCTGCTTTTTGGGCTTACAAGATTTCCAAAACCTCCTGCAATAGCAGATGCGCTTGCCGATGCAGAATTATTGTTATTGATAATGATATTTTTATCATTTCCGTTATCTTTCAATTCTTTTACTTGCTTTCCGCATTTCGGGCATATAACACATTCTTTGTCAATTGATTCTCCACAATGCTGGCAAAATTTAGTTTCTCCTTTCTTTATTGGCGTTCCACAATTTGGGCATGATGATGCCTGGTCTGAAATTTCCTTCCCGCATTCGGGACATTTGATAAGTGCCATAATTTTTACTCCTCTTTTCTTTAGATTTTTTTATTAAAACGCCTGTGGCGGTTTAATCTATTATTTTTATATCCAATGTTGGAATGAATATAATTACGAAATTACCGTATTTTACATGAGTTCCATATTTGTTCTGATATGCAATCAAAGCATCCGTTAAAAAACCTTCTGTAACATCTAAATACTCTGCTGTTTCATACAAATTATGGCATCCATGTTTATAAGACTTAATAATTCCTTTAAGACCAATTAGTTTATCATAAGCCCATAACCGCGCTTTAAGTTCCTGTTTTCTATTCCCAACATCTGATTGATCCAATATGTTCCCAACAGTTGTATAGTAATGACCTAATTCTTCTGCTAATACGCAGCCTTTTTCTTTTGTAGAAAGATTTCTTCTGATAGCAATTTTCTTCCCCTTGATTCTTCCCTTATTCATAGGTAAATCTTTCTCTTTGATAATAAGATGGGAATTGCTATACTCAATTAATAAATTTTCATATAACATTTTATCACCTTATCATATTTTTCTTTAGAAATTTTCATCATCCATAATATCTTCTTCCGCTTGAATCATTTCTTCTGTAATTTCAGTCAGTGATTCATCTGCGTGTGCAGCATTTGGAAGTAAATAATCTTTTGTAAGAATAAGTTCTTCTGAAAATTCTACTGTATTGTTTCCGTTCTCACCTTCTTTCGTATATTTAGAAATGCTTACAAGGTTTTGTTTTTCCTTTTCAGCATTTTCTTTCGCTATTGCAGTTGACCGTTCCCATTCCTCATTTAATGTAAAGTCAACCATTTTCTTTCCGTGTGGGTCGAGGTCACGGTACTTTTTTATATGGTCGTATTCTGCTAAAGTTACATCGTTTGTTTCTTTTGGCAACTTTACACAATCTTGAAAGAGGTAATTAGCATCCACTTTCAAAGCGTTTATAAGTTTATACATCACAGCTTCTTTAGGATGGCTGGTTTCATTTTCATAATTTGTTATGGAAGAACCGGTTACCCCAACTAATTTACCTAATTCTATTTGAGTAAGTCCCTGGCGTTCTCTTGCTTCTTTTATTCTGTACCCAATTCCCACTGTATCACCTCTTTCTGCATAATACTATAACTCAAAAGTCTTTAAAAGTAAATACTTAATCTCAAGAAAATTTAGAAAAATGTATTGACAACTAAATAAACTTGATGTATTCTAAAGGGGAACTAAAGAAACTTGAGAATTGGAGGTGTAAATATGAATTCTATAGTAGCACCAAACGTAGAAGCAATAATTATCAGAAAGTGTCTAAAGCAAAGTGCGGTAGCTGAAAAGGCAGGATATACCAAACAACAGTTCAATGCCATGCTAAGAGGAAGGAAAGTAATACGGGACACAGATATTATGAGAATTGCATCTGCTTTGGAAGTAGATGCCAATACTTTGTTTATGTCAGGAAAGGAGGGAAGCTAAATTGAAAATAGGCGGCACAGTAGGAGGGGGGGGTGAGGGAAAGTGAAACCAGATGAAGTTCTGACTAAGGCTGACGAACACAACATTGCAAAAGACATAGTAAATGTGCTTCTGCAAAAGAAGTGTTCATACAGCCAAGCCAAAAGAATTTTGAAAGATGCTAAAAAGAAAATGGCAGAAACACCTATTGAATAGTAAAGGTAAAGTGCTTCATTTTATTTCTGTCCATTTCGGCTTCACCATATTCTCTCAATGCGGAGGCAACCGCTTTGATATGGCAGAATGAGGTTTCTGGCAGTATATTTGAACAGTTTGGACATACAATGTTTTCTTTTTGAAGCATGTACTTAAATTGTACATTGAACTGTTCTTGGCAACGTTGGCAAGTGAAATTAAATGTAAACATAGCATATCTCCTTTCTTTTGTACTCGGCGCGGCAACGCCTGTAAGGAGATTATAGCACAAATACAATGGGCAGAAAAGCCCTGAAGGGAGGTGAGGAAAGTGGATAACAAAGAATTTTACGAAAAGACAGAGGAATTTGCAAAGAAGATTGCAAGGATGGCAAAAGAGGACGGCCTTACCGTCAGAGAGTTGTATGCGGCGGCAGATACGGCGAAAGGGATAGCTGACAATTCCATGGTTGATATTGAAAGCATAGAAAAGACAGATTTTCCCTCACGTCATATCGTTATTTCATGTGGCAAAAAAGAGCTTTTTAAAGCATCAAGAAGAGTTGGGGAAAACCCTTTTACTCTTTGTTGAGCCACTCATGGTAGCGTTCAAGAATTTTCATGATGCTGATTTCAGAAAATGAGCGGTAGTAAAATACCTGTTCTTCAATAGGGTCGCTTATGTTAGCTTTTTCAACAAGGCGATTTACTTCTGCAACAATTTCATCGTGAACGCAACTACCATCAGAGTGCATGTAATTTTTGAAGTCTCGGAAATCTTTCATGGCTGTCTCATTTCTTTAGTACTCGGCTCTGGCAGGAGCCTGTAAAGAGATTATACCATGCAGAAAGGGGAATTGGAAGGACATCAAGAAAATGTGGCAGTGTAGAAAGGAGGTGAGGAAGGTGGAAGGAAAAGAAAAAATGATAGAGATTTACAATGTTATGGCGGATATGGCGCTGGAAGCACTTAAATTTTTGGATGAATCCAAAGAGAAAAAAAGAACTATTGTGTGTTTCTGGATGAAGAGGTGCTGGAAATGGTTCGCACGACACAATCTCTGTATGAAACTATAAATCATGCGAACCAATAGAATTCCAAATTAGAGGCTGCAAGGGGGCAGCTGGAGAAAGCAATTTCCATTGCTTTCGGATAAGGAAAGGGGGTGGGGTGACGGTGTACATACCAGAGTTTGTCTGTGGCATAGTCGCTACAGTCATGGCGGAGCTTGCGCTGCTGGTTGCTTATACAGCCTATGTGACATTCAATAACAGGAAGAGAAAGTAAGAAAACGCCCCGGCAGTAGAACGAATACCCCGTGGCACGGCAACAAGAAAGCCTACTTGTCTTTGCAGGATTATAATACCATAAATTTCCTTCTTTGGCAAGTAGAAAAAGAACAAATATTCTGAAAAGGGGAAATTATGAACAAGATTATAGTAAAAAGCGGCAACAACCGTGAGCCGATGGACTTTGAGAAGTTCAAGTTTATCTGCTATTTCATAGCTGGGATGGTGGCAATGGTGATGGGCTTCATTGCCCTGTACATGATAATTTATTTCGCAGGGAGGTGATTAGGATGCTGAAGCCAGAGGACATTAAGGTAAAAGTGGAGTTCACGCCGGGGTATGAGACCCGGTTCACGGAGGCCTGTCTCAGGCAGCTGGAAAAAAGGGGCAGAAATAAGATAGGCTTAAATCCGCCTATTGAGAAGAAAAAAGGAGCATAAAATGATATTCCACCAGCACAGGGGATGGCGGCAGCCGATTGTCTCTCCCACCCTTTATGAATACATGTCTACCATTTTATAGGCTGCCGCCGCCCCCTGTGCTGGTGTTGGAAAGGAGGAACCAAAAAAATGATGGCAGAAATTATTATGGTTATTGATGGGGAAGAGTATGTATACGGAACATACCCGTTTGATTCATATGATCAGCGGGACAGGGTAAATGAACTTGCCATGAAAGTAAGGGATGAAAAGGGGGTGCGCGTATATGTTCAAAGATGTGCCAGATAATTATGATGCTTTTGAAACATATGAAGCTGAACGGGCAAGGGTCCAGAGGATGAGGGAGCGTCTGGCTCATGCGTATGAAGAGGCAGAAAGAGAGGATAGGGAAAATGAGTACATTATATGAAATCACAGGAGATTATCTTCGATTGCTGGAAATGCTGGAGGAAGAGGAAAACATTGACCCTCAGGCATTTTCGGATACTTTGGAAGGAATCGAAGGGGAGTTTGAAATTAAGGCTGACGGCTATGCAAGAGTACTGAAAGAACTTAACGCAGAAGCATTGAAGTTTAAGGCTGAAATCGAGCGCATGACAGCAAAGATGAACGCTATCACCAACAACAGCGCAAGGCTTAAGCAGCACCTCTATGACAGTATGAAAGCCACTGGAAAGACAACGTTCAAGACGGATTTATTCAGTTTTGGTATCCAGAAGAACGGCGGGTTGCAACCAATGGAGATTTTGCTGGACGTGGAAATCCCTGACGAATACTGCCAGAAGGAGCCTGACAACATGAAAATCCGTGAAGCACTCAAGAAAGGCGCAGAATTGCCTTTTGCGGTGTTGAAAGAGCGGGGAGAACATTTGGTTATTAGATAAAAAATCATAGGAGGATAGGGAAGAATGAAAGTATCAAAAATCATCATCAAGAATCTGTTTGGAATCACAGAACAGGAGTTGGACAGCCGCAGCGTGGAGCTGATTGGAGAGAACGGAACCGGGAAAACGTCCGTGATTGACGCTATCAAGTATGCGCTGACCAACAAATCAGACCGAGATTACATTGTGCGCAACGGCGAGACGGAGGGGGAAATTATCATTGAAACAGATACCGGCCTGAGCATCAACCGGAAATCCCGGACAACTCAGACAGATTATAAGTCAGTCAAGCAGAATGGGAATATCGTTCCCAGTCCGGAAGCGTTTCTGCGTGACATTATCACGCCGTTACAGTTACAGCCTATGGAGTTTATGCGTATGGGGAAGAAAGAGCAGAACGCCACAATCCTTAACATGATTGATTTTCCGTGGAACATGGAAACAATCCGGGGATGGTTCGGGGAGATTCCGGCAGATGTGAATTATGAGCAGAACATTCTGGCTGTTTTGAATGACATCCAGGCAGAGAACGGTACATACTTCCGTAGCCGGCAGGACGTGAACCGGGACATAAAGTCGAAGAAATCCGTTGTAAATGACATCAAGGCAGCATTGCCGCAGGATTATGACGGCAGCCAGTGGGAAAATGTAAATGTCGGGGAGCTGTACACGCAGATTGAGAAAATCCGCAAATCCAATGAACAAATTGAGAAAGCAAAGCGGCTGAAAGACGGATATGAGAACAAACTCCGGGCGATTGAAGCCGAAAGAGATATTGCCTTGTCTGCCCTGAACAGCGAAATGGCAGCAAAGGAGCGGAACATTGAGACGCAGCTTGCCACACTGAAAGAGCAGATTAATTCCCTCGAAAAGGAAAAGGCCGGCTTATCTTCTGTCAGAGCAGACCGGGAAAAGGTTATACAGAGCGAATACCGAGAGAATGTAGCAAAGCATGAATCAACAGTAATGTCATATTCAGAATATGCAGACAAGGATCCACAGTCGGTAGATGCGCTTCTGAAAAAGGCAGAGGAAACCGAGAAGATGAAGTCCCATATCAACGAGTGGCGCCGGATGCTGTCCCTACAGGAAGATATCGCGGAACTGACAAAGAAATCCACTTCTTACACTGAAAAGATTGAGAAAGCCCGGAATCTGCCTGGTGAGATTCTGGAGCAGGCAACCATCCCGATTAAAGGATTGTCCGTCAAGGACGGGATTCCGCTTATCAACGGACTTCCAGTAAGCAATCTGTCGGAGGGCGAGAAGCTTGACCTCTGTATTGATGTGGCAATCCAGAATCCGGCAGGTTTGCAGATTATCCTTATTGATGGAGTGGAGAAGCTGTCTACGGAAATGCGGGAGCGGCTGTACAGTAAGTGCAAGGAAAAGGGGTTGCAGTTCATTTCCACCAGAACCACAGATAGTAAGGAATTGACTGTGATTGAGTTATAAGGAAGGCAATCAGCTATGAGGAATAAACTGGACAATCTTGCGGATTCCATAGCAAAACGGCTGATTACGGAGGGGTTCACCGTCCAGAGGTACAACGCATACACCACAAACAGCATATATTTAAAGCTGGATTATGGTGTATGCAACTCCATAAGGATAAGTGACCATCCGGGAAAAAAGTATCTGAAATATCGGTACAATATCGGCTCATTTGTAAAAGAATATCGCAAGGAAAAGGATAGGTTTGACAGATTTTATTATCGGGCAGATAAATCTAAAAACATGATTAAAAAGATAATAGAGGACAGAGAAGCAAAGAAATCAAGGTATGGCGAGGATGGATATAGTAGGCTCATGCAGAAAAGCAAAAGAGAGAACGCTGGCACTCTTGGATTTTGGAGTAAGGCTGTCCTGCTGAATTAGGAGATTGGAGGATTAGGGAAATATGGCGACACCAGTATTGATTATTGGGAAATCTGGTTCCGGCAAGAGTACAAGCCTGCGGAACTGTTCGGGCAATCCTGACTGGAACCTTATCAGGGTAATAAATAAGCCGTTACCGTTCAAGGGAAAGGTGGACGGCTGGAAGACGGATGATTATGAAACCGTTTTAAAGTGTTTGGGAGGTTCTAAGGCACACAACATTGTCATTGATGATGCCGGGTATCTTATCACAAATATGTTTATGCGTGGTCACTCAAACGCCGGGAATGGCAATGGAGTATTTACTCTTTACAACAAAATAGGTGACAGTTTTTGGAATCTTATTAACTGTATCACAAATCAGCTCCCGGCTGACAAGATTGTCTATGTGATGATGCATGAGGACAAAAACGACTTCGGGGACGTGAAGCCTAAGACCATCGGCAAGCTGATTGACGAAAAGGTGTGTCTTGAGGGCATGTTTACTATTGTCCTGCGGTGCATTGAGGAATCCGGCAAGCATTTATTTGTGACGCAGGCATCGGACGGGGCAGTGAGCAAGTCCCCCATTGGAATGTTTGAAACGCTGACAATCGACAATGATTTGCTTTTGGTGGAAAAGGCAATCAGGGATTATTACAAGGAGGATTAATGGGAAATGACAGATTTAATGCAGGAAGTAGGAGAACTTCAAAGCGAGTATCAAAAGCTGATTGATGAAAGAAGATTAACAAAAAAGGCAATGTGCGATTTGGTTATTCCTTTTCGTGATAAGCATAAATTAACTGACATTCAGGCTTTGCAGATTGCAAGAGCGGAATTATCAATAAAAGAAATATCGGACATGCTGAAGGAGGATTGAATATGCAGAAACCTACAAACTATGACGAGACACAGGCAGGGGGAGAATTTACCCCCGTAGAGCTTGGCGGCCATAAGCTGGTAATCAAGCAGGTCAACGAAACAAAGTCGAAAACCGGCAAGGATATGATTGTTGTTCTGTTTGACTTTGCAGAGGATGACAAGCAGCCAGGATATTTCATGGAGCAGTTTCAGAACGACATCCGGCCGGATAAGAAATGGCCGAACCAGGCAACGCAGTACATATTGACAGAAGACGCAGAGGGGAAATGCAGCCGTTCATTTAAGACATTCACCACTTGCGTAGAGCATTCCAATGCTGGATTCTCCGTTCAGTGGGGGGATAAGTTCTGCCAGTGCTTCAAGGGAAAGAAAATCGGCGGCGTATTCGGGGAGCAGATGGACTACTACAATGGTGAGGAAAAGAAAAAGCGCGTTCTTCGGTGGTTCTGCTCACTGGACAAGGTTGCGGATGCCGCTGTGCCTGATATGAGCGAGACAAAGGCATATAAAGAGTACAAGCAGGGCGGCGGTATGCCGAATTATGGAACGCCGGGAAGTGACGGATTTATGAACATTCCTGACGGTCTGGATGATGAATTGCCTTTTAATTAGGGGGTAATATGTATGGCAGCACCTAAAGGAAATAAGAATCATTTCAAACATGGGCTTGCACATACCAGAATTGACAATATCTATAAGGGGATGATTTCAAGGTGTTATCATCCCCGTAATATAAGATTTGATAGGTATGGTGGCAGAGGAATTACGGTTTGTGATGAATGGAAAAACGACAAAACAAAGTTCTTTGAATGGGCTTTTGCAAACGGATATACAGATGATTTGACGATTGACCGCATTGATGGAGATAAGGGTTATTCTCCCGATAATTGCAGATGGAAAACACAGAAAGCACAGCAAAATAACCGCTGTAATAACCGCCAAATTGAACTGAATGGAGAAACTCATACGATGGCGGAATGGTCTGATATTACTGGAATAAAAGCGCCTACCATATGGGCGAGATTAAAGCGCGGATTGTCTGCGGAAGAAGCGTTAAAGGTGGTGTAATGAGATGCAAATACAAGTCGATACCCGTGAGCATAACAAAGAATGGGAGCGTATAAAAGGGCAGTTTGACGCGCTTGGAGTGCAGTATTTTCGCTCTAAATGCTATGTCGGAGATTATGTATCTTTGGACAATCCCCGACTTGCAATAGACCGAAAGCGTGATTTGCAGGAGATATGCGGGAATGTCTGCCAGCAACACGAACGCTTTAAAGCTGAGTTGCTTCGTGCAAAGGAGCAGGGGATAAAATTGGTTATCCTCTGCGAGCATGGAGCGGATATAAAGAGCCTTGAAGATGTGTATTTCTGGCAGAACCCACGCAAGTATCAGATACGGTGGAAAACGGTCAACGGTAAGCGTGTAAAGGACGTAATATCAGCTAAGGCAGTGGACGGGAACCAGCTTTACAAGTCGCTGTGTACGATTAGAGACAGATACAATGTTGATTTTGTTTTCTGCCAAAAGGAAGAAACAGGGCAGAAAATCATAGAAATTTTGGCGAATGGGGGTACCAGATAATGAGATTGATAGACGCAGATTCTTTTGTTGGTTTTATGACAGCATTAGAAGAAGCCGGAGCGGAACATATATCTTTTGATGACCTTAAAAAAATTATCAATGAACAGCGAACAGCTTATGATTTAAATCGGGTTTTAGATATGCTTTGTGAAAAGATTGACCCGAATGTAGACATGGATACTGGAAAGCCTTGTGATAATTGGGTTGTTGATATGACAAATGAAACAATCGGAGAGTGTATTGAGATTGTGCGCTCTGGCGGAGTTGTTAAAAGTGACTAAGGAAGAAATAAAAGACCTCTATTCCATGAAGGATATTCTTGAGCGATATGGACTGCCGCAGCCGAACAGGGCGGGATTTATATGCTGCCCGTTCCACAAAGAGAAAACGCCGTCCATGAAGATATACGAGAAAGACTTTAACTGCTTTGGCTGCAGCGCAAATGGTGACATATTTACTTTTGTAATGCTGATGGACGGCCTGGCTTTCAAAGAAGCATTCAAGGAACTTGGTGGGGATTCTGACAACAGTTTCTCCACCAGGCTAAAAATTTACCAAGCCAGGAAGAAACGGGAAATGCGGCGGAAAACAGAGGAAAAGCTAAAGCAGAAAAGAGAGCTAAACTATCTGCTGATAGAAGTTTACCGAAAATGGCTTGACAGGTTGGAGCCGCTTTCTGACGCTTGGTGCGATACTTACAATGCTTTGCAGTGCCAAGAGTATTTGTGGGAAATATTAAATGATCCGGAGGAATGTTATGAAGCCATTAAATGAACTGAGCAAAGAAGAAATTCTTTCGGGTGAAATTTTTGAAGAGATTCTGAATGAAATTGATGAAATAAAAAGAGCTGATCTGATTTCAAACTTAAAGCTTCGCGCCAAAGAATTAGGCGTTAAAAGTCTGTTTGATGAAAAACTGAAAACTTATCAGAAGGTTGATAAGGAAACGAAAAAGCAGTATAAAGGCGGCGTTTCTTCCAACAGTGCGCCGCCAGATTCTAATATCGCAGAAGTTTTGCAAATGCTTGATTACAAGATTGAGTATGACAAGGACGGCAACGAAAAAGGAAGCAAGCTGCAGCAAACCGTAAGAAACTTTGAAATAATCATGGATAATGACAGCAGATTTGCTGGAAAGATTAAATTTGATGAATTTTCTCGACAAGAATACCTGATGGGTAAAATCCCGTGGGAGAATGAATCCTGCGACCGCGCATGGGGAAGCCATGACGATGCAGCACTGTATTCTATCATCCAGACGGATTATGGAGTTAAAAACAGGAACGATTATTTTGATGCTATTAAAAATGTGTCCATGCGGAACAAGTTTCATCCAGTGAGGGATATTTTGGATGGCCTGGAATGGGACGGTTCTGAAAGGATACGCAGCTTGTTACCAGATTATTTAGGCGCAGAGGATACAGAGTATTCCTATCAGGTCATGCGTTTATGGATGTTGGGAGCTGTTGCGCGGGTGTATGAGCCTGGTTGCAAGTTTGATTACACAATGATTTTTACAGGACCGCAAGGATTGGGAAAGAGTACATTCCTTAAAATGATGTCATTAAATGATAGTTGGTTCAATGACTCGCTTGACAGCTTAGACTCTGACAAGGCGGCGCAGTCGCTTATGGGAAGTTGGATTGTGGAGCTTGCAGAGCTGAAATCACTGGCGCGGACAGCCGGCGGCGTGGAGAGCGTGAAGCGGTTCCTTACCGCTGTGCAGGACAAGTATCGAGTTCCATATGAGCGTAGGGCAGATATATTCTTGAGACAGTGTGTGTTTGCCGGAACTACGAATAAAAGTGATTTTCTTCAAGATGAAACCGGGAACCGCCGGTTCCTGATTATCCAGACGGGCGTAAATGAACTTACAAAGAGTCTGTTTGTCCCAGAAGCCATAGAAGATATGAAAGCAGCATGGGCACAGGCAGTACATATATGGAAAACGGAACAGCCAGAGCTTATCTTGCCGGATTCGTGCCGGGACGAGGCGCGCCGGTTGCAGGATGAGAGTATGGCTGATGATGGAAAAGTTGGAATTATTGGAGCGTTTCTTGAAGATAAACAGCGTACTTGCGTTCTTGAAATTTGGAAAGAAGCATTAGAGGAAAACGGAAGGCCGCAGAAGTGGCAATCATCTGAAATCAGCGACATAATTTTGTCTATTCCAGGATGGACAAGGGTGAAAAGTCCGACCAATTTTAAAGAATATGGAAAGCAAAAACTGTTTCAGAAAAAGCTACCATCTAATCAAAATTTGGCTACCAACAGCCTACCAAGTGCTACCAACTCATTAAAAAATGGAGAAATTTCAGAAGATTGTAGCCCAAATTCAGCAGATGGGTTTATGTCATTAGATGATTTTTCTCAGGAAGAATTACCGTTTCAGTAGTCAAAAACACCAAAATTTAGTTGTTTTGGTAGCCATAGTAGCTTGATGGTAGCCACGTAAACCATTGATTTTACTAGAAAAAAACCAAAGCTACCAAAGCTACCACTATATTAAAAAAGCATACATATATAAATATATATAGGAAAGATAGTAGTAATAGTAATAAAGAAAAAATGATTTTAAAGTTTGTTGAAAAATTTGGTAGTCTTGGTAGTCATAGTTTCAAAGGAGATTATCATGCAGGAAAAAATAGAGGATAGGGAATATGGCAAGTGCGAAATTTGAAAAAGGTTCCAAGGAATGGCATATGTTCCAAGATTACTGGAAAATATGCCAGAAATACTGGATACCAGAAGAGAGTGATGGATACTGGGAGGCGCTTATACAGGAAGCTGACAAATTCTGCCAGAAGTATGAAGACGTGCCACTGGCAAAAAAAAATATGTTCGGTTTCCTGGAGGTATTGGAAGAAAAAGAAAAGGAGGCGTTTAGGGTGAAATGAAAATGTCGGATGAGGAAATATGCAGGGAGTACCGCCTTTCAAAAAATAAATGGGAGATGACGCGAATCCTGGCAGAGCTGAACATGAAGACTCGGATTGACATACTGGCTATCCTTCTCAATAATGGCGAGGATGTTGTAAAGCCCATTAAGCGAAAAGATGGGAAATGTTTAAAGAAAGGGAAAATATATTACAGGATGCTCCAGGAACGGCTAGACCGACTGGACGAGAGGATTGCAAAGGCCGAGACAGAGTACAAAGAAACAGCCCTTTTGCTTAAGGCTGGGAGGATTGAAGATGGGAAATATTGACATAGTGGAAAGCCTGCTTGAAAAGGCAAGGGATATGGCTGTGTAAGCAGTCCGAGGATGATAGGTTTGGAGGTGGTTGGTTGGTGGGGGAAAAGTGCAGGCGCCATTCCTGCCTATGCCGGACATGCTTAACTGTATGCGGAAAATGTGCGGAATGTAAAGAAAAAACGACATACTGTGAGAATTACAAAAATTTTGAGCAGATGAGCATTTTTGATCCGCTACCCAATCCGCTGCACCACTCAGTCCCCAGGCATTCATGGGAATACTATGGGATCAGCAAAGCACGGTACAGGCAGCTTACAGAATACATACAGTCCGGCAGATATGCCCCTGTGGCACGACAGGCGGCTCATACAGCGAATGAAATGATTGCAGAGTACATTTTACTGTCTGTCACTCAAAACAAGTCCTATGACGCTCTTAAAGTGAAATGGGAACTGAAAGAGATGGAGAGGATACCGTACTGCCGAACGGATTTTTATGGCATTAGAAGATACGCAATGCATCTGTTCGATTTAGAAATGAGGAGGATAGGAAAGTGAAAATTGACAGAAAGAAATTTGAACTCGCTAGAGCAAGGGCTTGCATGGGACAAAAAGATTTTGAAAAAGCTGGAATCCCAAAAGGTACATTATGCAGGGCAATGAGCGGCAGAAGTCTAAAACCGGAAACGCTTGGAAAGATTGCAAAGGCTCTTGGTGTTGATGTTTTGGAAATAATGGAGAACGATTAGTAGATATTTTTATCATTTGTTTGATTTGGAGGTTAGGAGGATAGGGAAATAAATGTATCAGAATATGGCTGAAATTCTGGAAGATAGAAAAGTGGAAGATTTTGAGATTTCTCATTTTGAAATTGGAAAGAATGATATGTATGCAATATTGCACGGGATTTCATGCGGAAAATTTATCAGATTGACACATAGAGGGAGTGTTGTTATGTCTGATACGGAAATGGAAAAGCGAACCAATGCGGAATTTGTCAGAAATGCACATGGAAAGGTGCTAATAGGTGGATTGGGTATCGGGTTAATTCTTCTTGCGGTGCAGGATAAAGCAGATGTTAAGAAAATAACCGTTATTGAGAAAAACAGAGAAGTAATTGACCTTGTGTCGAATCAGCTTCCATTGAATGATAAAGTCGAGATTATAAACGCCGATGTGTTCGAGTATGTTCCGGCAGAAAAGTATGACACAATCTATATGGACATTTGGAATTACATAAATCAGGACGTTTACTGGGAGCAGATGAAACCGCTTATGAGCAGATACAGAAAATACCTTGTGCCAAAATCCGAAAATGAAAACAGATATATTGACTGTTGGTGTAAGTATCAGGCTAAGAATGGTATACGGATATAATTTGGTACAACTCCCCCTAAAATCTCCTGTACAATATCATTAGGAGATTTAGGGGGATTGTGGAGGGAATGGGAAATATGGAGAGATTGACACGAAGGGATAAGGTAGATGGAAATGAATTTGTTAGGATAAACAAAGGTGCGCCTGATTTTGTTGTTTATGAAAAACTGGCAGACTATGAGGACTTAGAGGAACAAAACAGACTGCTGAAACTGCCTTGTGAAATCGGTCAGAGAGTATATATGATATATCAATTTTGCGGAAAAGGCGCATGGGAAATTGAGGAACATAAAATCAGGTTGGAAGATTTAGAGAATATCGGAAAAACAGTTTTCCTCACCAGAGAAGAAGCCGAAGCCGCATTGAAAGAATTGGATAGGTGAAGAAAAGTAAATGAGCGATAAAGAGAAGATGTTTGTTGATTATATTTTAAATAAAATGCATTGGTGTCCGTTTGAAGATGAATCCGGCGTGGACTTTGAAAAAGAATGTGTCGGGTTTGGTGAAGATGGATGTGGAAATTGCATTTACAGAAATGCAGATAAATTAAACTGCAAGTAGTTTTTATGGGCGGTGAAACATGGATAAGCTAACTCCAAAGCAGAAAGCAAAGGTGAGTGTATGGTAATTAGAGTAGATTGTGATTTTGTTGAGGATACGGAGCGTGGGGAGTATTGCGAACTGAACCATTGTGCTTGCGATTCAGAAAATTGCGAAATATTGAAATATGGTATTTGCAGGGAGGATATTGAGCAGGGGCGACAGGCGCAATGGGAAATTATGAATCAACATTTATGATTGAGGTGATAGAAAGTGGCTGCCAGGCTGACAGATAAACAGAAAAAAGAAATAATTGCTGATTATGTGGAGTGTGGCAGCTATAACGCTACTGCAAAAAAGAATGGTGTTTCTGTAAATACCGTAAAAAAGATTGTAAATGAAAATGCAAACATTGCACAAAAATGCAAACAAAAAAGAGAGCAGAACACCGCTGAAATTTTGGATTATTTGGATTCCAGAAAAGAGAAAGCGAAAGATGTTTTAGACGCTTACATAGAAGCGCTGAAAAATCCAGAGAAAATACAGGCTGCGAAGCTGTCAGAGATTGCTACTGCAATGGGGATTGTGATAGATAAATTCATCAACAACCCGATGAAACACCAGTTAGATAAACAGAAACTTGAAATCGAACTCCTGAAGCTGGAAAGCCAGGTCAAGGACAGCCAGCCGGAGGAGGAAGCAGAGGATAACTTCATGGACGCGCTGAACGGGACGGCGGCGGAAGTGTGGGAGGAAAGCGAGGTAGAGGAAGATGAGTGAAGTATCAGTTTTTATTCCTGATGATGGATGGTTCCGGTCGGGTTGTGATGTATTACCAAAAGACAAACAGTTATGTGTTGTTATTCACAGATACGGAAACCAGACACCGGGAATATATCAATTCAGGAAAGCTGACTGGTTGCATAGTAAAAGTGATTATTTTCTTGATGTTGCCGAAAAATGGGAATTGGATAGTGCTGAATGTTTGGATGAATGGAATCCGGGTTTTGCAACATTTGATATTATCAGTTGTTGGAAACCACTTGGACTTCCGGCGAATGACAATGAAAGGCTTTTGATGGAAATTGAAAAGTGGTTTGAAGAATGAGCAACATTGACACCCGAATAGAAAATATCCGCAAAGGCATAGCAAAACGCGCTGCCGCCATGAAAGCAAAGGTGCAGAAGCAGGGATTTCAGTTCAAGCCATTCTCCAACAAGCAAAAGAAAGTCCTCACATGGTGGTGTCCTGCAAGTCCGGTCAAGGATATGGACGGAATCATAGCAGACGGGGCAATCAGAAGCGGAAAGACGCTATCAATGTCGCTGTCATATGTGCTGTGGGCTATGAACAGCTTCAATCAGCAGAATTTCGGAATGGCGGGAAAGACGATTGGCTCCTTCCGGCGAAATGTACTGTTTTGGCTGAAACTGATGCTTGCGAGCAGAAAGTATACAGTAATAGACAAGAGAAGTGACAATCTGCTGATAGTAAGCAAGGGGAACACGGTCAACTACTTTTATATATTTGGCGGAAAAGACGAACGGTCGCAGGATTTGATACAGGGTATTACACTTGCCGGAATGTTCTTTGATGAAGTCGCTCTGATGCCGGAATCATTTGTAAACCAGGCAACCGGGCGATTATCTGTTGATGGCTCTAAGATGTGGTTTAATTGTAACCCGGACAGCCCCCGGCACTGGTTTAAGGTCAACTGGATTGATAAGGCAGAGGAAAAGCGGCTTGTATATCTGCATTTCACGATGGACGATAATCTTTCCCTGTCAGAGCGCATAAAGGCACGATACCGGGGAATGTATGTGGGCGTGTTCTTTAAGCGGTATATCCTGGGGCTGTGGTGCGTGGCAGAGGGGCTTGTCTATTCCATGTTTGACGAGGACAAGCACGTCAAAGACAAGCACATGACCGGGGAGAAAGAATGGGTTGTGTCTATTGACTATGGAACGGTCAACCCGTTTGCCGCAGGGCTGTGGGCGTTTGATGGAAAACGGGCGCAAAAGGAATCTGAATACTACTACGATAGCAAGGAAACTGGAATCCGGCGTGATGATGAAACACACTATCAGGAGATATGCAAGCTGATAGGGGATAGGAAATTGACTTTTATCATCGTTGACCCGTCCGCAGCGTCTTTTATTGAAACAATCAAGAAGCATAGTAAGTACATTGCCAAGGGTGCAGAAAATGACGTATTGGACGGAATACGGGTGCAGACCACATTCCTAAACAGAGGGATAATCAGCTATCATGAAGACTGCGAAGCGACCATAAATGAGTATGGGCTGTATTCATGGGATATGGAAAGCCCAGAGGACGCTGTTATAAAGGAGTTTGACCACTGCATGGATAGTGACAGATATTATTGCTATACATTCCTGCGGCGGCGGTTGAGGTGGAAATATTAAAGGTGGCTATGTGGTAGAAAGGAAAAAGAAATGGAAATAAAATTATTTTTAGGGATTTATACTTGTATTGTTGCAGGGATGTTTTCTGGCACAATCAAAGATTTCAACAATGCTGCTGTTACGCCAAAAGAAATATACGAATGTAACGACATGAATATGTTTGCGTGCGTAGCGTTGTTTTTGATTATGCTTGTTCTGAATCCGCTTTTCTATATTGCTCAATTTCTGTATTGGGTATTTCATGTGGGAAAAGATGATTGATTCTTTGAAGCATCTGCCAATGTGGTAAGGAACGGAAAAGGAGGTAGGGAAATGAAATACGAAAAGGAATTATATATAGACAGTCAAATTTTTTCGGGAGATATGGACGGTTCAGAAAGCAATTTTTCTGAAAAGATTGTGAAAACAAGAAAGCCGCATGAATGTTGTGTTTGCGGAAAAGAATTTCCAAAAGGTACAGAAATGGTTATGCAGAGTGCAATTATCGAGGGTGAGGGTTGGAGAAATTGTTATATTTGTTTGCCTTGCATAGAACAATGGCTTGAAGAAAGCGGGCAGATTGAAAATGATGATTAAGGCAGTAAACAAGCCGAAATATCATGTTCCTTATAAGGAGGTAGCGGAATGAATTTGAATGAGGCAATAGAAGAATTAAGAGAGCAAATAGAAACTGCGGAAAGCATGATTTCTTTCAATATGGATTTTGAACCAAAACACGATAATTCTGTTCTTGAAAATAAAATTAAAACAGCAAAGATAGCGATTTCTGCTATTGAAGAAATCCAGCAGTACCGGGCAATCGGCACAGTCGAGAGATTTAAACAGCTCGCAGAACAATTTAAGCCACATGTAACAGATAAAACTTCTTGTCCCGAAAGGCATTGCAATAAATGCGACAAGTACAGAAAAGAAAATGAAAAATATCACGAAATCGGCACAGTCGAGGAATGTCGGGAGGCAAGGGAAAGACAGAGTGGAAAGAAGATAAATAATAGAACTCTGCTTAGAGATTTAAACGGAAGTCCATATTCTATACGAGGTGATTGCCCTAATTGTGGAAGTGTTAATTTAGTGTCAACAAATACAGACTATTGCAATGCTTGCGGTCAAAAGTTGGATTGGTCTGAATAGGTATGGAAATTTTGAGAGAAAGGATTGAGGGAATGAGCATGATTTCAGAGCAGGTAAATAAAATTCGTAAGGTTGCAAAGTGTGTCTATTTAACCACAGATAAAGAAGTTGTTGACGATATTTCAAGTACAATAAATCAATTCGCTGATACCGCAGCGAATATGGAACGGTCAGCAGGGGATTGCGGTGGGTGGGTTCCTTGTAAGGAGAGATTGCCAGAAAAAGTTGGAAATTACATTATACATGTTAAGACTGGAACAAATGAAGGTTATGTTGGCGTTTGGTGTTATCAACGCGGGGTTCATCTAAGCGGAAAGCAAACTTATATTGATAATAAACAAGGATATTGGGCAAGCCCATACAATGGGGATCCAATCAATGAGCCTTTAAGCAAGAGGGTTATTGCTTGGCAGCCGCTCCCGGAGCCATACCATGAGCCTTGACAAATCCATCACCCACGGCAAAGAACACCGCAAGCCATACTATGGAGCAAAAGCCATAGGCCGCACACGAAAGGAGACAATATGACATACGGAGAAATTTACAAAGAATTTCTGTTAAAAACGAAAATTGATTGCAATTTGATTGAAGATTATCGCCCATGCTGTGAAATGTTCGATGCTCCAAACATTGGGAATGGGATTATTATATGGTTAAAGAGTGGTGGAAAGTTGATTTATAGACATGAAGAATTATAGACCACACATGTCGGAATCATGGTGGCTGTGAGTGATGCAAGGGGAATAGGACGCATAAGAACGATAAAAGGGAATTGAAATGTGAAACAGGAGCTGAAAGAATGTGGAGAAAATATACCTACTCAAAAAATGTACACTGATAAAAACGATTGTCGGATATGTGGAAGATAGAAAAAGTGCTGAAAGATGGGTTGAAGAGAAACAAAAGAATACAGAACGATGTGATACAGCGTATGGGGTTAGATTTCCATATTTTGAATTTGAAGAAGTTAAAAAGTATAAATTGGAAAAGTGAACTGCGGCAGGCGCAGGAGTTGGAAGAATATGAGAGGGGGCAGTGATTGAATGATAATTCTTATACTGATAGCATATCTGCTTATTGGGACATTTTTTATGGGATTATTGCCGGATTCTGCCGGAAATGCATTTGGGGGAATGGTTGTACTGTGGCCTATGATTGTTCCGATACTGGCAGTCGCTAAACTCTTTGATATTGTTTTTCAAATTGGCGATAAACTTAGCAGAAAATTTTAGGTGATTAAATGGGACTGATAACATGGATAAGGGAGAAATTAAAAATGCTGTTTAAAACGGACGCTGAAAAGGCTTTCGGTTTGGAAACGTACCTGTCGCCGGAAATGGATGCTGCTATTAAGCTGTGGGGGCAGTTGGAAAGAGGGAATCCACCGTGGGTAAAGGGAGATACCCGGACTATTCGCTTTTCAAACACCGTAGCACGGGAACTGGCTAAGCTGATTACACAGAATATTGATATCAAGGTGCAGTCAAAATACGGGGACGGGGAAACTGCCAAGAGAATCCAGAAAGCCATTGATGACCATTTTCTGAAGAATGCCCAGGAAAACATAGAAAAGGTAATTCGGCTTGGCGGCGTGATGGCGAAATGGAATGGGGATGGTATGGATTACATACCGCCGGACAGATTCCTTGTCACGGATTTTGACAGCAATGGAAATATTACAGGAGTAATATTCTTCTCTTTTCACCAGAAGGGTAAGAAATTCTATACCCGTGCAGAGTGGCACAGGTACGAAGGTAAAGCAATGCACTTGAACGCAGATGGAACCGCAACGCCTGTTAGCCTGTACCGGGTATCAAACAAGGCCTTTGTGTCTGATGCTCAAGACCAGATAGGACATGAAATTTCTCTAAAAAACACCAAATGGGCGGACATTGTGCCGGAGTTTACCGCAGAAAACCTTGAAAAGCCTTTATTCGTGTACATAAAGAATCCATACAGCAACACTATAGACCCCGACAGTCCCCTGGGAGTATCATGCTTTTCGGAGTGTATAGAGGAATTGCGTTGGCTGGATATTGCAATGTCCACGCTGGGAGTAGAGACAGAGGATTCCGAACCGAAAATGATTGTTGGGCAGTCCGCTATACAGTATGCGAAAAATAACGGGATTGAACTTCCGAGAATGGTTCTTAAGACCGGACTGGACGATATGACAGACAAACCATTTGAGCAGTGGCAGCCGACACTCCAAGTTGCGAGCCGGACGGACGGCATAAATTTCCTTCTCTCTATTATTTCTTACAAGACCGGGTTCGACCCTGGCTATTTCGTATTTAACGGTCAGACAATATCCGTTGCTACTGCCACCCAGGTAGAAGCCACGGAACGGCGCACAATCAATACGGTTGGAGATTACCGGGACATTCTATCATGCCCTGACAGCAACGGAGACGGGCGCATAGGGGCGATTCATGACATAGCCTATATAATGGACGCTATGTCTGTTATCAACGGGGAATCGGCTCCTAGCGAGTTCGGGAACTATGAAATATATGCGGACTTTGCAGACCTCACGAGAAATGCTGAGGAAGATCGGTCAAGGGCGTTGCTACTGACGGACAAGGGATTTTATCCTAAGTGGTACTATCTGGTGCATAACGAAGGGTTCACAGAAGAAGAAGCACGTGCTATTGTGGCAGAAGCCAAGAGCGAGAATGAGCCGCAGGAAAGTGGATTGTTTGGGGAGGAATAGAAAAATGTATAAATTTACATTAGTTATTGGATTAAAAAACGGTCAAATGATTACAGGAGTATATGAAACAAGTAAATCTGGAAGTGTTGATGTTGTAAAAGAATTGATTCCAGAAAAGTATGCAGGTAGTTATATAAACGCTGTTATGTCAGAAGATGGAAAAGAACAAATATTTTTCAGGGCAGAAGATATTTCCATGATGAAGATAAGCGCTTATCAGGAAAAAGAGTAGAAAGCGTGATTTTATGAGAATCAGACAGCGCATAGGGAATGTTGATATACAAAAAGAGGGCATCTAAACCCTCTTGACGCTCTCTAAATATGCCGCTATTGCCTTATCCAGTAGTTTGCTGATAGGAATACCGCTTTCATCTGAATATGCTTTTAATTCCTCATACAGCTTTTTATCAACAGCGTTTGATATTGCGATACGGTTTTTCAACCCTCTGTTTTCTGCCATGCTGACACGCTCCTTTCAAAGAGATTGTACCATATCTTTCAACTACTTGCAAATGAAATAGAAATATGTTATACTACAAGTAGTTGAATGTAGTTTGTGAAAGGAGTATATCATGGGAACAAGAATAAATTTAGAGGGAAAGAAGTTCGGTAGATGGACTGTTATAAAGGATTCTGGCAAGAGGGATTCAAGCGGTAATATTATGTGGGAGTGCTGTTGCGATTGCGGAAATATCGTTTGTGTGAAAGGAAAAAGCCTTACAAGCGGAGTGTCAAAGTCTTGTGGTTGTTTGCAAAGAGAAATAGCCGCAGAAACTTTGAAAAAGAATTTTGAGGACTTGACCGGCAGAAAGTTTGGGGAATTAACCGTTTTAGGGCTGGATAATAGTTATACAAGGAAGAATAGAGAATATAAGTGGATATGTAAATGTTCGTGTGGTAAGCAGATTAGTGTTCTCGGAGGAAATTTGAGGAGCGGCAATACCACCAGATGCCGAAAATGCAGTTATGATGTTATTGCAGATAAAAATACCACATTAAGAAAACACAATATCCGCTTATATGGCATCTGGTCTGGAATGAAAAGTAGATGTTATGATGAAAATGTTGAACACTTCGACAGATACGGCGGCAGGGGAATAATTGTCTGTGATGAATGGTTGGGAGATAACGGTTTTGAGAATTTTCATAAATGGGCTATGAAAAATGGATATAAGAACGGTTTAACCATCGACCGAATAAATGTAGATGGAAATTATGAACCTAATAATTGCAGATGGGCAACAAATAAAGAACAGCAGAATAACAAAAGAACGAATGTTTTCATTACTGTTGATGGAGTTGAAATGACAATGGCGCAAGCCGCCGAAAAATATGGTGTAAAATATGCAACGCTCAGGGCAAGAATAAAATCTGGATATTCGCCGGATATTGCAGTTAGAAAGGGGTTGTGGGAACGTGAGAATAAATAATACAGTCGGGAATGTATCTATAAAAATTGATACTTCCCGAATTGACAAGAATATTCGTGAAGCCCAAAAATTATTGAATTTGGCTGTGGTCGGGGATTGTGACCCTCTGATACCATTTCAACAGGGCGCACTGCGAAACAGCGTGAACTATCCGCAGGGGATATACGGCGGCGAGATTGAGTATAACACGCCCTATGCACATTATCAGTATGAGGGTATCGTATACGGCCCGAATATCCCTATACGTGACGCAGAGGGCAATATAACAGGCTGGTACTCACCGCCAAGCAAGCAACCGACAGGGCGACCTCTTACATACCACACTGCAGGAACGGGCGACCATTGGTTTGAAAAGGCAAAGCAGCAGCACAAGCGGGACTGGATAGATTTAGTCAAGAGGACAGCAGGAAAGGAGTAGGGGAATGAAAAAATATTTTTGCGACATTTGCGGGGAAGAATCCCATTATTTGGTTAAAAGAAAAATGCATATAGGAAATTCCGGATGGCATAAAGGATATGTTACTACAAGAAAATTGAAGATATGTCCTCTATGTAGTGGGAAGTTGGATATGGAAGCAGCGGCGAATGAATACAAATTTATGAAAGATAAAGGAATGGATATTGATAGCTTTATGGATAAAGTATTTAAGGACATGGTTGAAGATGAAGAAGAGGAAGTATACTAATGCTCCCTCCAGATTACTTCGCATATCGTGAGGATAAACTACTTCAATTATATTCCGAACTGGAGCAATTCATATTGCGTGACATCACACGCCGCCTACTCTCCGCCGGAGAAATGACCGCAACCGCAGACCGGCTTATCTGGAAATTGCAGCAGATGGGCGAAAGTCAAGCGGCGATTGAGCAGAAATTGCGGAAGTTGACAGGGCTGACGCAGAAAGAACTCCGTTCCCTTTTGCAAGACGCTGTTCTGACCTCATGGGAGGACGATAGAGCCACGTTAGGGAAGTTAGGCATAGAATTATCCAATCCGCTTAAAAATTCCGCTGTAATACGTGTTATGGACGCTGAATTTAAAAAGAGTTTAGGCGAACTGACAAATCTTACACGCACAACCATGAAGCAGTCACGGATTGACCTTATTAATATGCTTGATGAGGCTGATCTGCGAGTGGCGGCAGGAGTGCAAAGCTATTCAGCGGCAGTGTGTGATATTTTGGATAGGTATGCCGGAAAAGGAATTGAGGTGTCATATCCAACAGGAACAAAGCGGACGATTGAAAGCGCTATACGCATGGTAGTAGTCACATCTATGAATCAAACCGCCGCACAGATTACCAACCAATACATAGTCGAAGGCGGTGTGGAATATGTGCTTGTGTCAGCGCATCCTAATGCAAGAACTGGGAGCAAAGGACAGCCAGCGTTTTCTTCTCATATGGACTGGCAGGGATTACCCTATAAGATAGTTGGGAGTGAGCCGGGATTTCCTAATCTGGAAGAAAAGACGGGGTATAGGATAGACCCAAAGACCGGGCAAGGGACAGTGACACACATAACCGCCCTGCATGGCGTGAATTGCAGGCACGGACACCGCCCCTGGGCGAAAGAATTGAAAAATCCGTGGAGAGATAGAGAGGGTAATCTGCTTGATGGAAATGGAAATAGGCTTGATGATGAAACGGTTAAAAAGAATTACCAGTTATCTCAGAAACAGCGTGCTATGGAGCGGAGCCTACGGGCATGGAAACGCAAACTGATTGAAAAGCAAGAGCAGATTAATAATCCTCGTGAGGATATGGATATTGATAGGCTACAACAAGAATATGACCGCATGGCATACCAACTGACGCAGAAAAACAAGGCTTACAATGATTTCTGCAAACAGAACGATTTACAGTCGCAGTATGACCGCATAAAGGTAGCTGATTTCGGCAGGGAGCAGACAAAGCAAGCGAATCAGGGCGCAAGGAGATATAAAAAGGAGAAGGACGATGGTTGATTTGAAAGAGATTGATTTTTATGAAAAGCATTTTGTAAAGAACGTTACGCAAGGAACAATAGAGGAATGTCGGGAGTTTATGGCGGCACAGCAAGAATTTATGCGCTCTCTTGTGAAAGAAAACGAGAGATTAAGGGAGCGTATTCTTGATGATTTTATCAATAAATAATTGGTACAACCCCCGCCCGAATCTGTTGTAAAATTGAGGTAGGAGGTAGGGAAGATGAGCGAGGAAATTTGGAAAGATGTAAAAGGATATGAGGGATTGTATCAGGTCAGCAATCTTGGAAGGGTAAAGAGTTTTCGGGAAAGCTCAAAATTTGGTAATCCGAAAGAGTTTTATTTAAAGCCTACTATGATAAATTCTGGATATCATACTGTGACATTATACTTAAAGGACAGAACCAGAAGAAAGTTTCAAGTTCATAGGCTTGTTGCTGAAACCTTTATTCCTAATCCCGAAAACTTACCATGCGTAAATCATAAAGATGAAAACAAACTTAATAACATTGTTTCCAATCTTGAATGGTGTACATATCAGTATAATAACAATTACGGTACAGCAAAAAAGAGAGCTATTGATACCAAATCAAAACCAATTTATCAGAAAACATTAGATGGTGTTCTGATTGCAAAATACCGTTCTGCAAGTATTGCATCGGATTTATTAAAATATCCAAAACACATAATTCCGTTATGGTGCAGAGCGGGAATTGGAGATGGATATATATGGGGGTATGATGATGAACGCATGGATTAAATATAATCCCAACCCTATACCCGGTAAGCGTGTCGGTGATTGCGCCATCCGTGCGTGCTGCAAGGCTACGGGGCGCACATGGAATGAAGTCTTTGACGACCTTGTGCAGATTGCGTATCAGCAAAAGGATGTTCTTTCAGCAAATAAGGTATGGGGCGAGTATCTGGCAGACAACGGCTATGTGCGGTATGAGCCGGATTACCCTATGGACGTGTATAAATTCTGTTGTAACTTCCCACATGGTACATATGTTTTGGGGCTTGACGGTCATGTGGTGACGGTGGTGGACGGTCGGTTTTATGATACTTGGGATTCGTCTGGGAAAAGTGTTATTTATTTTTGGGAGAGGGGATAGAAAAAGTGACAAGTCAAGAAGCGATTAAAGGATTGAACAACTTATTTAGTGAGCATGAATTAACATTGCCGTGTACTGATTCTTTGGAAATACTTCATATGTCAGTTGCGGCACTTGAAAAGCAGATACAAAAGAAAATAGTCCATAACCCGGAAGCTGGACGAGAAGCAGACTGGACGTGTCCAGCATGTAAATGGACGTGCAGTCCATACGCAAGGCATTGCCAGAATTGCGGCCAAGCACTTTACAATGAAGAATATGGAAAAGACTGATTGCAACCCCTCCATAAAATTGCTATAATGAGGGAAATACAGAGCGGAGGTTTGGGAATGGAAAATAAGAGCGTTATTAGTAAGGAGAGATTGTTTACAGAAAGGATAATGCTTCCGGGTGAGCTTGCAGAAATAAAAGACAAGCATACTTTAGCTTTTTGTTTTGGAGATGGCAATATATCATATCTGAATTTTGATGAATCAGTAAGCGAGGAAACAGCAAAAGAACTGATTGAAAAAATTAAGCAGTTCGCAGAAAGAAACTGGATTGACAAGGATAGGAGCATATGAGGGATATGGAAAATAGGGATAATGTGAAGGAAAAAGAAAACAGTGCAACTGATGCATTGGGTGCGCTGGTTAAGCAGCTTAAAACAATGTGGATAGTGATTGTTCTTTTAATTATTCTGCTTGTCGGAACAAATATGGCATGGCTGTATGTATTTCAGAGTTATGATTATGTGTCGCAGGACGGGGAAGGATACAATTACTACAACAAAGAGATTGAAGGTGATGTGCATAATGGGACAGAAGATAAGAAGCAAGAAGAAGGGCAGAACCAGGGGAACTAAGAAGAAAAGAAAGTAGCGGTGGCATGAGGAAGAAGAAAGAAAAAGAAGTTGAAGGATTTGTTAAATGGGAATTGGAACTTTTTAGAAACGAGTGTAATTTCACACCGGACGAATCCATGTTCTTTGATTTGAGGAATGAAGGCGATGGAATGAGTTTTGAGGAAATTTCCGGGAAAATGGGATATTGTATGACTAAAATCAACAAACTTTCTGAATCCGTCACTGAAAAGATTATAAAGGTATTGCCGCTTAAAGAAGCATTTTTCAATAAATATCGCGATAAATACGGCGAATAATTGAATAAAAAACGTAACAAAAACGAGGGTTTTCCGAGTATGGGAAATCCTCTATTTTTATGCGAAAATTTACCCATAGAAAGAAATCGGAGGGCGTTCAGATGGCATTTGTGACCAATCCAGCATTAAATCAGAAGCTGATGCAGTTAGATCAAGAATATGCACAGCAGAGAGCTAATCTTATACAAAGTTCTTATACGCAACCACAGCAAAATAATAATTGGAATCAAAACAATATGCAGCAAGCGCAACCGCCGCAAACTAATCAAGGGATTATTTGGGTACAGGGAGAAGCGGCAGCGCGGTCTTATCTGGTTGCGCCAAACAGCACCGTTCTTTTAATGGACAGCGAAACAAGCCGTTTTTATCTCAAATCCGCCAATAATGCAGGAATGCCAAGTATGCAGATATTTGAGTATTCAGAGGTCACACAGAGCGTTCCACAAGCCTTACAGAGCGCTTCGGAGGATTTAGACAGTAAATATGTCACACGCGAAGAATACAGCCGATTACAAGCTCAATACGCGGACATTATTAACAAATTAGATGGCTTTCATGCCCCTGTTGCGGCTTCCGAGGATGCCAGAAAACCAGCGGCGGCAAGCAATAAATCAAGAAATAAAGGAGGGGATTCTAATGAGTAATCCGTTATTTGCAGCACTTGGGGGGAATATGGGCAACATGGGCGGTGCCCCATTTGCTATGATCCAGCAGTTTATTCAGTTTGCAAATGGATTTAAGGGAAACCCGCAGGAAGAGGTGCAGAAGCTTCTCGATTCCGGCCAGATGACGCAGGAACAGTATAACGCTTTGCAGGGACAAGCGACACAGTTTCAACAGCTTCTTGGGAGATTCCCTGGTGCAAATGGTAAATGATACAAGAATCTGCGCAGATTTAAGTATAAATAAAATTTTTCGGAGGTAATTATGATGGATTCAGGTGGAGTACCTATGACTATGCCTGTACAGCCTGCAAATACCGGCAATAATGGCGGTGGTTTTGGATGGGGCGGCGATGGTGCATGGTGGATCATTATCCTTTTCCTGTTTGTGTTCTGCGGATGGGGAAATGGAGGCTTTGGAAATGGCGCAAATGGCGCAGGGTTCCAGGGTTATGCAACTAGAGCAGATATCAACGAAGGCTTTGCTATGAATAACCTGCAGAGCGGAATCAATGCAATCCAGCAGGGTATCTGCGATGCTACATACGCCTTGACAAATGCTGTGAACAGCGGATTCAGCACCACGCAGATGAGCATGATGCAGGGATTCAACGGTGTTCAGGCGCAGATCTGTAACCTTGGTGCGCAGCTGGCACAGTGCTGCTGCGATATCCGTGCATCCATTCAGGACGTGCGGTATGAGATGGCAAAGAGTACATGCGACATCACCAACCAGATGAGCATGAACACAAGAGACGTCATTGACAACCAGAACAACGGATTCCGATCAATCCTTGACTATCTGTGTCAGGAAAAAATTGACGCAAAGAATGAGAAGATTGCAGAGCAGGCAGCAATGATTCAGACCTTGCAGTTACAAAAGAGCCAGTCAGACCAGAATGCATACTTTGCAGCAACTCAGGAAGCCCAGACAGCGGAGCTTATCCGCAGACTTGGCAAGGATTACCCGGTCAATGCGGTTGTGGTTCAGCCTAACACGCCGGTATCTTTCCCGACTAACTGCTGCGGACAGTTCAACGGTGGCGGTTGGGGCGGTAACTGCAATCAGTGCGGCAACTGCTAAAAACTGAAAAAAGAGTATCTTTTCCGTGAAACATCGGAAATGTTCGGCATGAGCCGTTATTACAACGTGGGAGGGCAGAACATTGATTCTGTCCTTTTACGATTAACTGGACCTTGACAACTGAATATTAGGTGGTAGTTTGTGGACTTCTGACAGCTTTAAGATGGTACAAATAAAGTCCGAATGTGTGAGAAAATATATATGTGGCTAGGGTAGCTCCCGAAAGGCAGAAAAGCCTATCTGCTTGCCACAATTCCAAAATAGGCACACAGAAAGGCTATGTGAAATGAAATATATTGCAAGTTGGAGTGGTGGCAAGGATAGTACCGCAAGCATAATCTTAGCGCATGAAAACAATGAACCGCTTGACCTTATTATATTTTCCGAGGTTATGTTTGATAAGAATATCAGCGGAGAGTTGCCGGAGCATATAGATTTTATCAAAAACAAGTGCATTCCGCTGTTTGAAAGTTGGGGATATGAAACTAAGATACTTCATTCAGACAAAACATATTGTGATGAATTCTTCAGGATTATTCAAAAGTCAAAAAAGGGAAGAAATGGAAAAAAAGTCGGATTCCCTTTGTCTGGAAAATGTTTTGTAAATAGTAGGTGCAAAATAAGACCAATAGAATCGTTTTGGAAGTCCGTATCTTATGAATACACGCAATATATAGGGATTGCAGTTGATGAGCCGGTGCGTCTTAATAGAGTTGTTAAAACGATTAATCAAATATCATTACTGCAAAAATACGGATATACAGAGCAAATGGCATTTGAGTTGTGTGAGAAATATGGTTTATTATCTCCGATATATAGAATTTCAAACAGGGGGGGCTGTTGGTTTTGTCCAAACGCAAAAGACAGGGAATTAAAACACCTTAGAAACAACCATAGGGAATTATGGGGAAAACTTCTTGAATTAGAAAATGTGCCAGATTTGATTGGTTACAAATGGAATATGCTGGCGAAAACAAGCATACATGACAAAGAAGAACAGTTTTTCTGGGAAGATAACCAAATAAACCTATTTGACTATGCTAGAAGTTTAGAAACTACCATCTGATATCAGTTGGTAGTTTTTTATTTGGAGGAAAATAACATGGCAGAATATACAGGAATTGCCTTGCAGACCGTAGACGCAGGGCAGAATGTTGTATTAACCGAAACCCCCGTGTGCGGTTCAAACTGCATTCAGCACAGGGAGGGGAGCGGCATTGTAAAATTAAGAGGACTTACCAATAACTGCAAGGCAAGATTCCTTGTCAGCTTTTCGGGGAATATTCAGATTCCGACAGGCGGCACGGTAGAAGCTATTTCCGTGGCGATTGCGGTTGACGGCGAGCCTTTACAGTCTACCCGAATGATTGTAACCCCGGCGGCGGTCGAGAACTTCTTCAACGTGTCCGCACAGGCGTACATAGACGTGCCGAGAGGGTGCTGTGCAACCGTGGCAGTCGAGAATACGTCCACACAGGCGATTCAGGTGCAGAACGCTAACCTGATTGCAGTAAGGGAGGGTTAAGCTATGCATAAATTGAGAGAAAACGCAGAAAAAGAGTTAAAGGCGATTGAGGAAAAAGGCTTGACCTCTTCCAACCTTGACAACGCCTATAAGCTGGTGGAAATCATGAAAGGCGTGGATAAAATCGAGATGATGCAGGACGGCGGCGAGTATTCCAGGGACGGGTACAGCCGAGATATGGAGGATTACAGCCGTGATGGTGGTTATGGTGGCGGTAACAGCCGTGACCGCGGGTATTCCCGTGATAACTACGACAACGGAAATTCGTACCGCAGAGGACGCAATCAGCGTACTGGGGAATATATGCACCGTCCGAACTATTCCCGTTTGTCCGGGGATGATACCGACATGGATGAATACAGGAGCCGGAAGATGGAATATTCCAACAGCCGGGACGAGGGGAGCAAGGGGCGTATGCTTGACGCATTAGAAGACTTCATGTGTGGTGTATCGTCTATGGTAAAGCAGATTTGTCGCGATGCCGATTGCAGGGAAGAAAGGGAAATTGTCAAAAAATACGCGAGAGAAATTGCAGAGATGTAATATTGCAAGGGGCGGCAGTGATGCCGCTCTTTTGCTTTTATTTGCCCTGTATTCGCATTTTTCTGTTTAGGTGGTAATTATATCGCTTAAATCATCAAAACGTCTGTATGGGGCTTATACGGCGTTTTAGATGTGTTTGATTTATTGTAAGAGGTATGAATATTTTTGTTTTGACATTAAAGCTACTATGGTAGCTACTTAGTAGACACTTGGTAGCCTGATGGTAGTCACTGAAACCCTTGATTTTACTAAGTTTGTAACCAAGACTACCAAAACTACCGTTTTTTTAACAATCTCTATTATATATTATTATATATATCATATATCCCTTTTTCCTTTTTATTATACTTATTTTACTTTTTTGTAGTTTTAGTAGCTTTAGTAGTATATAGGGTAGCATAGTAGCAAAATCAAGGGTTTGCGGACATTAGGAAAAAGCTACCAAGACTAACAATGCTACTAAGTCCATTTTTTCAAACTCAATTCTCTTTTTGCGATTAACTTTGGTACAACAAATTTTTAAATCTATGCTATGATGTATTTGGTTGAAGAAATTCCCCTGCACAGTCCTTGCAGACAGAAAATGGACAAAGTGGAAGAGGTCTGAAAGAGCGGCATACATAGTATGACTGCGGCGGCAAGCGAAAGCGACAATAAGGAAGCAGACCATAGAACCGTGAGCTGTGTGGGTCTATTCGGTTCTGACGGTGGGAAAGACCATTACTTTTGCAAAAGTACCTGCGTGATAGCATAACTGGAAGTGCTACGGGGAATTCCCGGGAGTAAGCGGTTCAACTCCGCTCCGCAGGGTGCGGTTAGGTAGCGCCTAACTAGACAGGAGTACAGCGGTCACTGCCCTGCCAAAAACAAAATAACTCCGATAGGGGGATTTTTCCCCTGTCGGAAACCGCAAAACAACAAAAAATGGTGCCGTGTCAGACTAAAACCGTTAAAACGGGGCGGTGGGTAAGGTAATAAAGCTGGGAACGCCTTGCAACTTTATTTTGTCGGAAACCGCAAAAGGGAGGATATGGTAATGTTGGAGATTTTACAATTCATATTTAGCAATTTTTGGATATTTTGCGGAACGGTTATTTTACTTGGACTTGTTGGTAAAATTATCGTAGGCGTTTTTGAAGCTGTATTTCGGAATAAGAAATAGCCTTTAACTTGGTACAACTACCCGCCAAACTGCGGTACAATATAAGCATAAAAGGCATTAGGAAATCGGGAGGGATAGGGAAATGGAAGGATTAAAACCTTGTCCGAAATGCGGAGGGGAAATTGATACCATGTGCGGAATTATGAGAACACCACAAATTTATGCAAGGTGTAAATCGTGCAGAGCAGAATTTGATTTGCCAAATGTAAAGTTGAAAACATGGAAGTCAAATCCTATCCGAATATCTAAAACAACAATAAGACAGGCAAATGAAGCGTGGAATAAATTGGCAGGAGGACAATCATGACACAATACCAATGGGTACTCTGCCCCATCTGCGGAGGAAAAACCCGAACGAAAATCAGACCGGACACGGAGGCGAAAAACCTCATTGTGTTCTGCCCGAAGTGCAAGAGGGAGTCGGTTATGAATATTAAGGGTATGGAGAGTAAGGCGGCGGGGATATAATGCCAGAAATACATATAGAACCACCAACGAAAGAAGAAATTGAAGCGTACAAAAAAGCAAAGCATGAGGAATTTTTAGAGTCTTTCTCTGATGAAGAAAAGATGAAGAGAATGAAGCCTAAAGCGGTAGTAAGAATGGGCGGAGTAAAATTTGGAATATGCCCTAAATGCAATCATTGTTTGGTGGAAAGTGATAGCTTTTGCGATGAATGTTTCCAACGGATAGATTGGAGTGACAGTTAAATATAGTTTAGTGCCAGTAACAAAGTTTCAGCGCCAGTAGATACGAGAAATCGTGTTTGCTGGCATTTTATTTTGACATTATCTAATTTTCGATAAACCCTAACCCTCCTAAGAGGGTGCATCCGTCAGTAATGGTGCTGTAAAGGCGGTTCGATTCCGCACGGGTGCATTAGGGACGTAAGCCATAGAGTGTTGCTTGTAGAGCGAGCCTTAAATGGATAAGCGCAATCCGGCTTTATGCAGTCCCTTACATTTCCCTACCAAGCGTCTTCCCCTTGTGGGTGGGCGCACTCCCTCGGAATGTAGTTCAACGGTAGAACGAGCGTACACATGAACTGGCGCGTTGTTGGTGGTTCAAATCCATCCATTCCGATTATGCCTGCAACACTTGTGAAATCCCGAAGAAGTGCGCATACAGAGGGAAAGTAGCAACGGCTGTGTTGGCTATGGGAGATTCAGCTTTGCAAACTGTATGAGACCCATGGACGGCAAGGTTCGACTCCTTGCTTGGGCGCTACCCCGGCAGAGGTTTATCTGTCTAAATCCATACAGCGGACACGCTGTTAAAAACCATGTTAGGAGGATAACGAAACATGAAGAACATTGAACAGATTTTGAAAGAAGCAGGAATTGAGGTTACGGACGAACAGAAAGCGGCGGTCAATGCGGCGGTGACGGAGAACTACAAGACCATTGCAGAGTTTGACAAGCAGGCTAAGAAGCTGACGGCGGCAGAAGCAGACCGGGACAATTACAAAGGGCAGCTTGACACGGCAAATGAAACCCTGGAGAAATTCAAGGACATTGACCCGGAAAAGCAAGCTGAGGAAATCAAGAAGTACAAGCAGGCGGCGAAAGAAGCGCAGGACATGGCTACGAAGCAGATTTTGGAGCGCGACCAGCAGGACTACCTGAAAGGCGAGTTTGACAAGCTGAAAATCGAATCGGGACGTGTCAGGGATTCACTTATGCGTGAAATCATGGGCGAGGACGGTTTGAAGTGGAAAGACGGCGCATTTATGGGGCTGTCGGACTATCTGGCAAAGGAGAATGAAAAAGACCACTTCTATCAGACCGAAGCGGAAAAGGCTGAAGCCGAAGCAAAAGAGAAAGCTGCTGGCAGCGCACCAAAGTTTACAGACAAGTCCGAACCGAAGCAAACTCCGGCGAAAGATACCAGTCCGGCTCCTGTGATTTTCTAAATCGAGTACCGGCTTACATTTGAGTAAGTCGCTGACCCACACACCTTTTAAAAATTATGGGTAGAAAGGATATTTTTATGGCTATTGATTCATTAAATCTTACAAAACTTTCTGATTTGGCAGGAACCGAAGATGGAAAGCTGAAACTTGCAGAGGAATATAAGGGCATTATTGAAAATGTCGGCAGACGGACGATTTCGAGCCTTTTCAAAAACCAGAGATTATCCGGCGACCCGCAGGCAGGAACGCTTGTGGCGAAAAGATTTGCTTCCGCAAAGTCCGAGGAATACGGCGCGGCAAGGGCGGCAAGAAAAGGAAAACCCGGCAGGGGATTTGAAGTTGCCGTTGATATCGACATTGACAAGGAAATCATGGAGGAATACGAGGAAAAAGATATCCGCCTTGGTGGAATCCCCGGCTTGCTATCTGAAAGGCGCACAGCTATCACCCGTGCTATGGTTCGAGAGCTGGACGAGAACTTCTTTCTTGTGGCTGTCGGCAAGCGCAAAGAGAGTGACGGCACTGTTGGGACGGTTGCTGGCGGCACAGAGGTCACAGCGACCGGCGATACCATCAAAGACCGGGTAACGGCGGTAGTGATGAAGTTACATACTGCAAAAAATGAGTTCGTGGACGGTATTGAAAAAGAGGACATTCATGTGGTTCTGTCCCCGGAAGCCTATGAGGAAATGCGGGACTACATCGACACCAAAGGTAACGCCAATGTTAAGACGGACGTGGCGGAGTTCGGACGGTATCATGGTGCATGGATTTACTCCAACGTACACCAGCCGGAGGGTGTTGAGATTATCGCCATGTGTACCGGGGCGATCGCTGAGCCGGTTATGGCAGACGAATATCAGGCGAAGCAAATCGAACTTTCCAATGCGTATGCAATCGGTATGTTCTTCCATTACGGCTGTAAGGTTGTTATGCCTGACCTGATTTTCTTTAGCAAGAAACCAGGAGCATCCAGTGCAAGCGAAAACAGCGCGGAATCTGGCGGCACGACAAGGGCAAAGAGTACGAAGCTGTCATAAGGAGTGAACCGGCATGGGATATGTAAAGTATTTCATGCCGGAAACCAGATTGGAGGAAATAAAGAGAGTGATTGAGATAAAAAAGAACCCAAACGGGGACACAAGGACAGCACCAAAGGGCATTGCCTTTGAGCAGTTCCAAGAAGCCAATGACATGCACATTGATGATGTGAGAGCGGTTATGTATGAACTGTCAAAGATGGTGGACAATGCCGGAGAAAACCACGACTGCACAAAGAAATCACAGGAAAGAATGTTCTATCGTGATTTTGTGGACATGCAGGAGAATGGAGCAGATTTTGTAAATGGAGAATGGTATCGGCTTCATGTTAAGGCAGAGCGTCACCACTTGCTTTCTAACTGTCCGGCTGATGTGAATTTGATTGATGTGCTTGAAATGATTGCAGACTGCATTTGTGCAGGGCTGGCAAGAAGCGGCGAAATCAGAGATTTGGAGATTGACACCGACATTCTCAATCAGGCGGTCAGGAATACGGCTGAACTGATTAAAAGCATGGTTACGGTTAAGGAGTAGCCCATGGGATATGCAACCTACGACTACTACAAAAGCATATACGGCGAGGATTCCATGCCGGAAGCCGACTTCACCCGGCTGTCGTGGGAAGCCTGCCGCCGGATGGATAAACTCACGCTGAATAAGCTGAAATTCGCTTTCCCCACCAATGAGTACGATGCCGAAGCTGTGAAGCGGTGCGTCTGCAAGCTGATTGAGATTGCCGGGCAGATTGAAGCGGAAAACAAGCGGGTGTCAGAGGGGCAGGGATATGTTTTAGACGAAGCCACTGGGGCTATGCGTGGAAAAACTATAACAAGCAAAACTTCCGGGAGTGAATCGTTGTCCTTTTCTGCAAAGGCAGAGGGCGGCAGTACATTGATTGATGCTGTATTGTCGGACAAGGCGGCGCAGGAGCGGTTATATCGTGATACCGCGAGGGAATATCTTTCACTTGTTCCGGATTCCAACGGTGTGAATCTTCTGTATGCCGGAATCCCCTACCCACGCCGAAATGCGCCGATAAGCAGACCGCCGGAGGATAAGCCAGTGGAAAAGCCAACGGAGCCGGAGAAAAGCGAGGATAAAGAAGATGGGACTGTTTAAGAAAATGTGTTCGCATGATTATGTGGTAAAGGAACGGTCAAACGCTCTCCAACAGGACGAAATGGGCTATCCGTTGCGCTTGTGTATCTGTCAGTGTTCCAAATGTGGAAAATCGGAGCAGAAGTGGCTTGATACCAATGAAAGCGCACTTAATGAAATAAAGACTGGGAAATCATTCCTTGTAAAGTGGGATAGGTGACACTATGGGAATAGGCTATGTTGACAGCGTGGTTGTCTATAATCGGTACATAAACGGTCTGATGGAAACAGAAACATATTTCGGCACGAGGTTTGATAATGTGCGGATTGAGTTCACACAGGAAGAAAACCAGACCAGAGCAGGAAAAGAGAATGTAAGTACTTGTCTGCTGAAAATTAAAAATGACAAAACACTTCCAAAGCCATTCAAAGACCCTAAAAAGTGGGAAAAGCTGACTACGGAAGAAATGCTTGAATACTTCACTTTGAATACTGGCGGAGATTTCTTTGTTATCGTAAAGCGAGAAGGACTTAACCTTGACATTGAACCCCCTACTGGATTGATAGAAAGCAGTACAAGCGAACTTTACAGCGGAAATTTCTTTGAGTACATGAAAAAGAATTATGGGTATGTGTATTCCCTAAACAGCTTTGCACAGCTTGACTTGATTCCGCATTTCCAAGTGGGCGGATTGTAACATGGGTATGCGTTCAGCGTTGATACGGTGGACGTTTATACCTTAATACCACGATTTGAAATAGGAGGAAGATAAGAAGATGAAAGAGATTAAATTTATTATACCTGAGAACGGAGAGAAGTTATCTGCAAATGCTGATGAACTGCACAAGGAACTTCTGAAACTTCCGGCTGAAATGTATGTGAATTTGTATCACATGATGAAAAGAAATATGGAGAACAGCTACTTTGTTTCAAATGGCTGTATTCCTGCCAGTCCTATTTCTTCTGGCGCAGTAAGGATTTAGCCTATGCCCAAAGAAATCAAAGAACGCCTGTCAAAAACGGAATATGACAAAGTCGGGGAAATGCTGCTGGAATTGATTGCGGAGTGCCCGTATATCCCAAAGGACGCAAAGATCAAGTACAATTCAAAGGATGTAGGAAAGTGCGTCTACATCATAACTGCCGGAGGCAGTATCAAGAAACGAAACGTTCTTGGCGGCTTTACGGCAGAGTTGACTATTCAGGTTGCCTATCAAAGTTTCCCACAAGGCAACGGGCAGATGATAAACGCGCAGGCAGTCGTGGACAACATTATCGGATGGCTGGAGGATATTCAAAACCTTCCACGGCTGACCGGAAGCAGAACAATAACGAAGATTACCGCAGGCGGCAGCTTCCCGGATGTGGAGGAGGTTGAGGGGGACAAGGCAACTGTTTTTGCTGCTAATATGGTGATGGAATATGAAGTAGAATAAGTAATTACCGGTTTGCGCTTGAGCAAATTGCTAACCCCTAAAAGTTATGGGGGTAGAAAGGAGTAAAAATGCCTAAGATTTTAAGAGGATGCAGGGCGATGTGGCTATCAAAGGGTGATAAGTCCACATTGGTTGGAAAAGATAGCGATGACTTGTCCATCGACACAAGCCCGGACACAGAACAGAATAAAAACGTTCTTGGGGAGACGAACTTTAGCCACAACGGTTACACGCCATCCCTGGCTGTAGATTACATAGCAAGGAGCGAGGATGCGGTCTATCCCGTCCTACAAAAAATTGCAAATGAATTATCCGTGGCTGATGAAGATATTACGATGGATCTGATAGTTGCCACGCTTACGGAGGAAGTCAAGGATTCGGATGTGAAGACACTGACCGGTGAGGGATTTAAGGTCCCTGCAAGGATTGTTGTCACGAATGACGGCGGCGGCACGTCTGGGTATGGGATTTCCTTCACAGCTTATGAATCCGGGAACAGGATTCAGGGTAGGGTGTCAGTGGCTGCCCGAAAGGTGACATTTACGGAAGGATCCGATGCGCAGCCTGAAGCACTAAGCAACATGGAACAGCAAAAGACAGTCAGCAAGAGCAACTTAAGCTAAGAAAGAATTAATAATAATACATCAAGGGGGCGGTTTTTCCTTCCGTTCCCTGGTTTGGAAAGGACGTTAAAATGGCAAAATTTGATTTAAACTTACCCGAGAAAGAGCCAGATGAAATAATTTTGAACAGGCATGGGGACAAGATTTCTGTTTCAGCGGATGATGCAGGGCTTTGGCATAGGTTTCTGGAAGGTTGCAAGGAAATTGTGGATATGTCAAATGGTTTTTCTGACAATATTAGGGGGATCGGGGAGCAAAATTTAGTTGAAGGCGATTTCGATTCTGAGTCATCTGCGGCGCTCAGTGCATCCGCAGAAAGAGTTTCCTACTGCAGTAAGGCAGCAGAGTCCATTGACAGGATTTTTGGAGAGGGAACAGTCAGGAAGTCTTTCCGCGATGACTATGAGGCAATTCCAGATTTCGTTCCAGATGAAGGAAAGATTGTCTCTTTCTTCAATACCATGACCCCTATTATGGAAGAAATCTTCGGCAAGAAGATGGACGAGATAGAGAAAATGAACCAGGAGAGCAAGGCCAGTATGGCAAAATACATACCACAAGGCCATAAGAGGAAAGAAAAGAAGGGAAAGAAATGATAGGGAAGTTGCCAAAGTCGCTGGAAGTGGATGGCGTAGAATACCGTATCAGGCCAGAATGCGGGAAAGTGCTGCGGGTCTTTGAAGCCTTCCAGGACCCGGCGCTTGAAACTGCCGAGAAGTGGGTAGTTGCCATTTGCCTGATTTTTAAAGATTTAAAAACATACGAAGATTTCATTAAGGCTGTGGAAAATGGCTTTAACCTCGAGGAAGCGCAAAGGCAAATACTATGGTTTATTTCTGCCGGTCATCCTGAAAAGGAAATTTTGGAAATGCCTGTTTACGATTGGAAGCAGGATGAACAGATGATTTTTTCTGCAGTAAACAAAGTTGCAGGAAAAGAGATCAGGAAAAAGAAGAAGTGGAAGAAGATGCACTGGTGGACATTTCTTGGATATTTCAATGAGATAGGGGAAGGGACCTTCTCTTTTGTTGTAGGTATTCGGTACAAGCTGAACAAGGGTAAGAAGCTGGAAAAGCATGAGAAAGAGTTCCTGGCACACAACAAGGAGCTTGTGAGGCTGGAAAGGCCAAAGACCAAAGAAGAGCAGGAGCAGGAGGACGATTATAAATCATTGTTGGACGAGGTGTTAGGATGACAGACAAAGAAATCGGAAAGACCGCACGGGAGATTGCGGATAAAGGGTATACTGCAATGGTAAAAAAGAATAAGGACGGATATTTGATTCTTAAGCAAAAGTGTGAGATTGTGAGGAAAGAGAATGTATCGACAAGCCAAAAACTATGAAAACCTCCAAAAGCGCATATTTGACGGCGTGGGAGAATATGGCATACCGCAGATACAACCAACACAGTACAAAGAATGTGACTGGATAGGCTTCAACTATGCCCGGAGCGAAAAGGACAGAACCAGAAAGGGCGTGCATTTCTTCCTTGACGATTACCAATTTAATTCTGTCTGGAAGTTCCCGGACAAGTACCTTGACATGTTCCGACAGTTCACACACGTCATGTCGCCGGACTTCTCTACATACACTGACTTTCCGAAAGCCATACAGATATACAATCATTACCGCAAACACTGGGTAGGCGCATATCTGCAAGAAAACGGCGTGAATGTGATACCGACAATATCATGGAGTACGCCGGACAGCTTTGAATGGTGCTTTGATGGTGATCCGGAGGGAGGAGTGGTTGCGGTATCAAGTGTAGGTGTGATGAATAGCAAGGCTAAGAAAGATCTGTTTCTGGCAGGATACAAGAAAATGATGGACAGATTACAGCCGGAAGTGATATTATTTATGGGAAAGGTGCCGGAGGAATACGAGGGGAACATCGTGCAGATTAAGGCATTTCAGCAAAGGTTTAAGAAGGTGATGTGATGGGTGGTCGTGGTGGAAATAGCGGATTGTCTGGTGGAAATTCACTTCCTAAATTAGAAGGTTCTGAAAAACAGGTTGCTTGGGCAAAAAATATTAGAGATAATTCAAGGGCAGATAACTTACCAAAAATGGTAGATTATGTTCTCAATTATGAAAAGTACAAAGAAGCAGAGAAAAAAGCCAGGGAATCTGGTAAAAGCGTAGAATACATGAATAAATTCATAAAAGAAACAGGGCATGCGGTAGTCGCAAGAGAAGTTATGGAGCATTTTGTAAATGCTGCATACGGAAAAAAGTGGAGAACAAGTTCTTCAATGAAAAAATATTTTCTCGATAAATCATCGGAAAAATATAAACCTGGGAACTCTGCGCAAGACAAAAAATACAGAAAATGGCTAGTTGATGAGTATAAAAAAGTTTTAAAAACGCAAAAATCAGCAAAGTGGTGGATTGATAACCGATATTGAAATTGCAGGGCAGAAATGCCCAGCAATTTTTTTTGAAAAAAATTAAAAAAAACATTGACAAAGTGTCCAATGGACACTATAATAAAGGCATAAAGAAAAAGGAGGAGTTAAAAGCATGAGATATTACAAGGCAGTGGAAGGAACGGAAACTTTTGAAATTTACGGACGGGGGTTAGTTCCCGCATGGAAGGTTGCGGAAAAGGGATTTCCGCGCGATGAAGTGGAATGGCTTACAGCAGGAGAACTTGCAGAAGCCATTCGGGGCGACTACTCGGACGATATGGACGCATATGCCGATCTTTGCGATATGGCGGGCATGTCAGAAGAGTGGGAGTCTTGTGGAGATGGTTGGTGTGAGATTATAGAAAAGGCGGCTGAAAAATTAGGTGTAAAAGTTGATTAAAGAATACAGACAGGCGGCGGGGTTTACGCAGGAAGAATTTTCAAAGCTATTTGGCATTCCTCTTGACACCGTAAAAAATTGGGATTCCGGCAGGAGAAAACCGCCGGAGTGGGCAGAAAAACTAATAATAAAAGAGTTGGAACGGATGAAAGGGCGGTAGAAATACTGCTCTTTTAATTTGGTACAACTACCCCGCCAAACTGCGGTACAATAAAACAAGTAAAACCGACTGGCAGATGGAGCCATCCGCTAACCTGGAAAAATTACAGGCAGATTTGCAAAGGCATCTCTGCTTAGGTGGAGGTGCCTTTATGACGTATGATGGAATCATTAGGATAAATACAAATATTAATACCGCAGGAATTGTGCAAGGCATGTCTGAAATAAAACAAGTCATTGAGCGTAGCATGTCCTCGTCCAGACCTATGAGGGGAGCAGAGCAAGAAGTAAAGCAACTCGGGGATTCTTTTTCTGAAACAGCTAAAAAGGCCTCTGAACTACAGCCTAAGATGGATCTTCAGAAAGATGCGCGTGTTCCGACAAAAGAGTATTCTGATCTGCAAAAGGAATTTGACTTGCTCCAAAAGAAGCTTATTTCTGTGTATGACAGCCAAGAAAGGTTCCTTGCAACTGGCGGGAAAGAAGAGTCTTCTACGTATAAGAAAATGGTTTATGATGCAGATACGCTGGAAAGAAAGTTGCAAAGCGTAGAGCGATCCATGGAATCCCTTGTTGAGTCTGGTAGGGCATTCACGCTGGGAAAAGATTCAGATGTGGAGTATATGAAACGTGCGGAGGAAAATATTAAGAATGTCCTTGACCGTGTGGAGGAAAGGCAGAAAAAGGAAGCACAGACTCCTCCAGAATTATTGCAGCCAAAATATGGAAAACCTGTAGATTACGATGCCATTCGAAACGCACAGAAGGAAGTGCAGAGTTTTATTGACGCATATGCGTCTGGCGGTCAAAGTGCCCAAGAATTTGCGGATAAATCAAATGAAGCAATTGCAAGCATGTCACAGGAACTCTCTGGGTTAAAGGAACAGCAAAAAGAACTGGAAGGGCTTGGGATTGGCCTTGGATTTGAGAAATATGATGAAAATGTTCAAAGAATCGCAGAAATAGAAGCTGAATTAAAAAATTATCGGAGAGGATTGATTGATACAGAATCTTCAAGTGTAAGGCTTGGAGATATAATGAAAAATGCGTTTAGGGCAGCGGGACATGCGCTCATTAGCCTTCCAATACATATTGTCAAAAAGGGCATAAGCGGATTGGCATCCGCATTCCATGGATTTTTTAACACAGTAAGGAAGATGTCATCAAGCGCATTTGGGTATTTTAAGAAGATGGCAGGAAAAGCAATCTCCAATGTATCTTCGTACCTTAAAAAGGCCACTGCATCTATGTTCGGGTTTGGGAAAAGTACAAAAAAAACAAACAATACCCTGGAAAAAGGATTCAAGGCAATATTGAAATATGGACTTGGGATCCGTAGTTTTTATATACTTGTCAATAAATTCAGGACAGCGGTAAAAGAAGGTTTTAAGAACCTTGCTCAGTTTTCCGAAGGGACAAACACAGCACTGTCCATGCTGAAATCTTCTTTAACACAGCTTAAGAACAGCCTTGCCACAGCCTTCAATCCAATACTGACGGCGGCAGCACCGGCACTTACATCCCTTATCAACATGGTTTCAAGGGCTGCAACGTATGTAGGTATGCTGTTCGCAGCCCTGACAGGGAAGAAGACATTCACGAAGGCGAAGGAGGTTCAGGAGGATTACGCCGCAAGTTTAAAAGATTCCGCAGATTCGGCAAAGGATGCAGAAAAGGCGACAAACGGATACCTTTCTGGATTGGATGAAGTTAAGAAGTATGATGATGGGAACGGATCCGCTTCCAAGGATTCTGGTGGGTATAAGCCCCCTGCTCCTGGGGAAATGTTTGAGGAAGTGCCAATAGAAAGCTCTATAAAAAACTTTGCCGATAAGATACGTAGCCTTATCCAGTCAGAGGACTGGGAGGGGCTTGGGGCATACATGGCAGATAGGGTAAACGCAGGGATGCAGAAATTATATGACGTAATAAACTGGGAAACTGTTGGATCCAAGATTACTTACTTTGTAAATTCGTTTACAGATACTTTTAACAGCCTTGTGGATAACCTGGACTGGGATTTGATGGGCAGGACGGTTGGGGCAGGAATTAATACTATCGTAAATTCCCTGACCCTTCTGATAGATGGGATTGACTGGGAAAATTTGGGGAAAGGATTTGCAGATGGCGTAAATAGTCTATTGGACGAGGTGAATTTAGAAAACTTGGGGAGTTTGATTGGCAAAAAAATTATGATTCTTCCTAATATAGCCCTTGGATTTGTGAAAAACTTAGACTGGTCTGCACTTGGAACTGCAATAGGCGATTCCCTGAATGGTGTTGTGAAGGCAATAGACCTGTCAAAAATCGGGGAGCTTCTGGGGGTTGGGCTGACTGGGATTTTCCAGTCGGCAATTGATTTTTCGAAGACATTTGACTGGGTAGGTCTTGGAACAAACATTTCCAATGGAATAAATAACTTCTTCGATAATTTTGATGCCGCAACGGTCGGCAAGGGCCTTAGCGATTTTGCCATAGGGATTCTGGACTCCATTATTACTGCGATAGAAGACGTGGAATGGCAAAAAATTGGGGAAAAAATTGACGAAATGAGTTCGAACATAAATTGGGATGGACTGGCTGACAGACTTTCTGAGGGCATAGGGGCCGCCTTAGGGGGGCTTGCCGCTTTGCTTTGGGGCATCATTAAAGACTCGTGGAATGATGCTGTCAAATGGTGGCATGATGTGGCGTATGAGGATGGAAAATTTACTATAGAAGGGCTTTTGGATGGAATATGGGAAGAGATAAAAAATATTGGGCAGTGGATATACGACCATATATTCAAGCCATTCGTAGATGGTTTTAAAAAGGCATTCGGCATCCATTCTCCATCTACAGTTATGGCAGAGCAGGGAAACTATATCATATCCGGGCTGCTCAATGGGCTTAAGAATAACATAGGTAAAGTGATTGACTGGCTGAAAAATATACCAATATGGTTTAAGGAAAAATTTGACAAAGCAAGGGATAAGGTTCATGAGGCATTTAATGGGATAGGGGAATGGTTTGAGGGAAAATTCGGTGATGCATATAAAAAAGCGACTGGGGCATTTCAAAATGTAAAAAAATTTTTTGGTGATGTTTGGTCTGGGATAAAGGATGCATTTGGAAATATTTCTGACTGGTTTAAGGATAAATTCTCAGCAGCATGGCAGGCCGTCAAGGATGTGTTTTCTGCGGGCGGGCAGATTTTTGATGGAATTAAGGATGGCATACTGCAAGGGCTGAAGGCTGTTGTCAATGCATTGATAGACGGGATCAATACAGTCATTACCATTCCGTTTAATGGGATAAACTTTGCATTAAGGAACATCAAGGGTGTAAATATAATGGGGTTCAAGCCCTTTGATTGGATACAGACGATTGATGTGCCGCAGATACCACGCCTCGCCACAGGCGCAGTCATCCCACCAAACCGTGAGTTCCTTGCCGTCCTGGGCGACCAGAAGTATGGGACGAACATTGAGGCGCCGCTGTCCACAATAGAAGAGGCAGTGGAGAACGTGCTGAAAAGGAATGATTTCAATTTGAACAATGGGGGTGGCAAAACTGGCGTAAATGTCTTGCACAATGTCGTACAAATTAATAGGCGAACCCTGCTTGACGAAATGATAAAAGAAGCCACTCTCCGACAAACAGTAATTGGAAGGAACCCGCTTGATCTTGCATAGGAGGTAGAAGGATGGCAGCAGTGATGCCAAGGCGGCAGGAACGTATGACAATGAACGGTGTAGATATATGGCAGCCCGATACAGGCCTAAAGTACAGCACGGAAACAACGTTTACCCAGGGAAGCTTCCGGGCAATGAATGGGATAGGATACTTTGATCCGCTCTTCACAGTGGAGCAGCTTGGCTATGTGGCTACAAACGTGCCGCAGCCAGAAGTGACAAAAATATTGCAGATTATAGACAACGCCAAAAAATTTACCCTGCACTACTTCTCCATGCACTATGGGAAATGGAAGGACGGAATCTTCCATGTCGGTCAGGGGAACTATGATGTCGGATCCTGGAAGGTCGGGGAAGAGTATGTTAAGTCCCTTTCCTTCAATATGACGGGGGTGTACCCATTATGAAAAACGTTAGCAATGCATGTTTGCGGGAAATGGAGCTGCGCAGGGATTTTTACTGCGAGGCAGAAATCACTTTTGCAGACGGCACGGTAAGGCAGCTTGGCAGGGATGACTTTGCCATGTCAGGGAATGGATTTTATGAAGGGGCGTCTTCCGGCTCCTTCCCACTTGGCCTTTTAATCCCAAAGTATATAACCCTTTCTTTGAATAATTATGATGACAGGTGGTCGGAATACGATTTCCAATGGGCAAAGATTTTCCTAAAGACAAAATTTGACTTAAGCGATGGGACGACAGAATCCATAAATATAGGGAATTTCACAGTGGTAGAGCCGGAGTCCTATGGGATAATTGTTGAAATCACGGCAGTGGATGATGGCTATAAGCTGGACAGGGAGTACAGCACGTCCCTTCCCTACCCGGCCTCCCTGGAGGCCATCCTTAGGGATTCCTGCCTTACGTGCGGCGTGTCGCTCTTTTCTTCCAGCTTTGAAAATGACAGCTTTGTAGTCGCCGAAAAGCCAGAGGGCATCACGCACAGGCAGATTGTCGGTCTGGTCGCGATGATTGCGGGAGGGAATGCCAGGTTTGACGGGAACAACCGGCTCAAGGTTGTCCCTTATGATTTTTCTGAACTTGGAAAGCCCGGGATTGACGGTGGAATCTTTGACGCGGCACCCGGAAGCTACCAGACAGGGGACAGCCTGGATGGCGGATCCTTTCGCCCTTGGGATGCGGGCGGAGCCTTTGACGGCGGATATTTTGGTGACAGGCGTGGTGTCCATGTCCTGTACGCATTCCAGGAAGGGCTTGAGGCCGCAACAGACGATGTGGTGATCACGGGGGTAAGGCTGAAGGGATCCGGGGAAGAGGAAGCATTCTATGGGGAGGACGGGTATGTGCTTTCCGTGGAGAACGTCCTTGCCAAAGGGAAGGAGGGAGAATCCGCAAGGCTGATAGGGGATGCGGTCGTTGGCCTCAGGTTCCGTCCATTCTCTGGCAGCCATGCGCCCTACCCTATGGCAGAGTTCGGCGACCCAGCCCTTGTCATTGACAGGAAGAACAATGTCTATAAAACAGTCCTGACAGATATCGGCTTCCAATACTATGCCCTGACAGAGGTAAGCTGCTCCGCAGACAGCCCGATCCGCAACAGCAGCAGGTACGCCAGCGAGGCGGCAAAAGCCATCGTAACTGCCAAAAAGCTGGTCGAAAAAGAGAAGACGGAGCGCGAGCGGGCTATGGAAGAGCTTGCAAGGGAACTTGCCCAAAGTAGCGGCCTTTATATGACCAAGGGAGAACAGGAGGACGGAAGCAGCATTTACTACATGCACGATAAACCTACACTTGAAGAGAGTATGATTGTATGGAAGCTTACCGCTGAAGCTTTTGGGATATCCACGGACGGCGGGGAGACGTACCCATATGGCCTGGACGTGACAGGCCTTGCAATCCTTAACCGCATATATGCAATTGGTATAAACTGCAATTACCTCACCACAGGCTCTTTCGAAGTCAGGAAGGATGGGAAAGAAGATGGGAAAATAATGGTGCTGATGGATAAGGACACAGGGGAGGTAATCCTACGCCCAGACACGTTCGAGCTTTCTTCCGGGAAAACGATAGAGGATATTGCAGAGTCAGCGGCCACAGGCGCAGTAGATGCGCAGACGCAGGAAGATATACTGAACAGGCTTACAAATGGCGGGGAGGACACAGGGATTTACCTTGGGAATGATGGGAAGCTGTATATCTCATTCAGCGCGGCGAAGGGGGACGAGCTGATCCTTGGCGGGGCGAATAACGTGAACGGCATCATGAAAATCCTGGATTCCTCTGGCGCACTGATAGGATCATGGGGCAACGCCGGGTTCCGCACAGAAGGTAAGTACTTTGCGGTATCGGGGGATGGGGAAATGTACTCCAATGATCCTGTGGCAGTTGGCTACTTTCGCATGGCTGGCGCAGCTGGAAGCTCCCTGTCTGTATCCGGGGCGAAAAGGCTTATGGCGAATGTGCTACAGGTCGCATTTAACACATCCAGCGCCCATGACACTGGAACTTACACACTTAGGATAGGTAATGTGGGGATGCAGCCTGGCGGATGGAGCATAGCAAAGACGGCCATTCAGGGAAGCATGGAAGTCTCTGGGGATTTTAAGGTTGGTTCAGCCTATACGAAAAGTAAGGAGGCAGACACAGAAAATTATGGGAGCCGCCTGCTATACTGCTATGAAATGCCGTCCCCTGCGTTTGGGGACATTGGCTTTGGTGAAATTGACGAACTGGGGGAATGCGCTGTCCAGCTGGATGATATATTTATTGAAACCATAGAGCCAGAAATGGAGTACTGCGTCTTCGTCCAGAAGGAAGGAGCTGGGGACGTGTGGGTTTCTGGGAAACGGCGCACTTTCTTCCTGGTAAGAGGAACGCCTGGTCTAAGGTTCTCGTGGGAAGTGAAAGCGATGCAGAAAGGATTCGGCTACTATAGGCTTGACAGTAGCGAAGGGACGTCAGGAGACGTGTGGCATGACTATGAATCTATGTATATCGAAGAAATAAACAGGATTATTTCCAAAAAGGAGGATTTACTATATGAAGCAGCTTAGCAGCTTTATGGCACTTAACATTGACGGTGGGGACAGGATTTCTTATACATATAATGAGGTTGACGGAGATACGGGGGATCTGGTCAGCGCAAACAATAAGGGAAGCTTTTATGCAGTTGACAGTGAGCTTTCAATTCATGTAGAGGCGATACGAAGGTATATAAGGGAACATAAGTTGGAGGTGTAAGTCTATGGCAATACAGCAGCGCAGGGGCGCATATCACAGCTTTGACAAGTCAAAGATGCTGCCAGGGGAGCCTTCCGTAGTCATGGAAGGGCAGCCCGATTCTGCTGACGGGACGGCGGCATATATATGCACCGGGGCAGGGAAGGCGCGTAGGCTTGCATACCATGAAGATGTCTTTGAGGCTATAGGGGATGCAATGAAGGCGGCGGAGGATGCCACGGAGTATGCGAAGGATGCACAGAAAAATGCGGCGGCGGCCGTAAAGTCTGCCGGTGATGCCGTGTCTGCGTCAAATGAGGCAAAAGAAACCGCATCAACAGCCGCAAAAGATGCTGCAGTTGCAACGGAAATTTCGGAAGGGGCGAAAAGGGATTCAGAAACCGCGCTTTCCGCGGCCAGGAGTGCGCGGAACGATGCAAGTGCGGCACTCTCCACGGCGCAAAACGCAAACACGAACGTGGAGAATGCCCTGGAAGAAATCTACATGATGAAAAATTCCGTTGATTCCGTGGTTTCGTCCCAGGAGGAAATGGCTCTTATCCTTTCAGGGAAGGTGGACGGGGCATTTGAGGAAGACGGCTACCTGTACCTGACATCCAATGACGAAGTTGTCGTGGGGCCCCTGGGGCCATTTGCGGGCGGCAGCGGAGGTGGCGGCGGGACTGGCGGGAACAACGCCACGCTGTCTGTGCAGAATGTAACCGGGTGGATTTCCAAGACCATAGCGCACGGGTCTGAGTGTGTGGTAAGCATAGCCTGGTCATCTACGGAAGACGGGATGCCGACCGGGAACGGATCCATGAGGGTGACGGTGAACGGGGCATTGAAAGCTACAATGAATGTGGCGCAGGGCGAAGTTCGTGTTCCATTGACGGATTACCTGAACATTGGGCAGAATGCCGTGAAAATTAATATCAGTGACGTATACGGCAATAATAGGACAGTAAATTTCAGCATAACGGCCATATCTGTCTCTCTGACATCAAATTTTGACGCATCGGTTCCATTTACTGGATCCATCAACTTCACCTATATACCGACCGGGAATGCGTCCAAGACCGTGCATTTCATCCTGGACAGGCGCGAGATAGGAACGTCCACCACGTCTGTCAGCGGAAGGCAGCAGTCCTACGTCATCCCGGCGCAGCGGCATGGGGCGCACTCCCTGGAAGCATATTTCACGGCAGTGGTTGGCGGGGAGGAAGTGGAGTCCAACCATCTGTATTACGAGCTGATCTGCATAACGGAAGGGGAGGAAACCCCTATCATTGTCAGCAGCTTCAATAAAAAAGAAGTCATTCAGTATTCGTCTGTCATCATCCCATACATGGTGTATAATCCCATAGGGCTGACGGCGGATGTCAGGCTTCTGGCAGACGGCGCGCAGGTTGCCTCCCTGACCGTGGACAGGACGGAACAGACGTGGACATACCGCGCGGATAAAGCCGGGCAGCTTACCCTATCCATACAGTCGGGTAATGCGGTAAAAAATATCGTCCTGGACGTAAAGGAAGCAAGTATCGACATTGAGGCTGAAACAGAAGGACTTTCACTTTTCCTTTCCAGCTATGGGCGCAGCAACAATGAGGAAGATCCGGGTATCTGGGAGTATGGCGGGATCCACGCGCAGTTTACGGGATTCAACTTCACTTCAGATGGATGGAAGAAGGACAGCAGCGGCGTGTCCGTCCTCAGGATTTCGGGGGATGCAAGGCTTTCTATCCCGTACCAGCCTTTTTCTTCCGATTTCCGCTCCACTGGAAAGACCATAGAGGTCGAGTTTGCGACACGGGACATCATGGACTATGATGCCGTGGTGGTTTCCTGCATGTCTGGCGGCAAGGGTGTACAGCTTACGGCGCAGGAGGCTCTCCTTCTGTCAGAGCAGTCCAGGATCTCTACGCAGTATAAGGAAGATGAGCATGTCAGGATAGCCTTTGTGGTGGAGAAGAGGTCTGAGAACAGGCTAATCTATACATATATCAATGGGGTAATGTCCGGAGCCGTGCAGTATCCTACAGATGACGACTTCCAGCAGTCATCCCCAGTGGGGATCTCCATAGGCTCAAATGGCTGCACGGTAGACTTATACTGCATCCGCGTATATGACAACAGCCTGACAAGGTTCCAAGTGCTGGACAATTGGATTGCCGATACGCAGGACGGCGGGCAGATGCTTAGGAGGTACGCGCACAACAACGTCTTTGACGCATATGGCCAGATAGTCATTGACAAGTTGCCGCAGGACTTGCCATACCTGGTGCTGGAAGCCCCGGAGCTGCCCCAGTATAAGGGGGACAAGAAGACAATAAGCGGGTACTACGTAGACCCTTTAAACACCAGCAAGTCATTCTCTTTCGAGGGTGCGCAGGCAGACGTGCAGGGGACTTCCTCACAGTATTATGCCAGAAAAAACTATAAAATCAAGTTCAAGGGCGGCTTCACCATGACATCAACCGGGGCAACGGCAGAAAAATATGCAATGAACGCTACTGCTATCCCCACGGAAACGTTTACTTTCAAGGCAGACGTGGCGAGTTCCGAGGGCGCGAACAACGTGGAGCTGGTACGGCTGTATAACGATTCCTGCCCATACAAAACACCGCCGCAGGCAGAAAACCCGAATATCCGCCAGGGGATAGACGGGTTCCCGATTGTTATTTTCTGGTATGACGGGAAAGACACAACTTTTATTGGGAAGTACAACTTCAACAACGATAAGGGGACAGAAGAAGTCTACGGGTTTACACCCGGGGATGAATCCTGGGAAATCAGGAACAACACTTCAGACAGGGTCCTTTTCAAGTCATCTGATTTTACCGGCACGGACTGGCTGAACGACTTTGAGGGAAGATACCCAGACGGGAACACGGATCCTGCAAGGCTATCGGAGCTTGCGGCGTGGATTGTGTCCACGGACCAGTCAGCGGCTACCGGGAAGGAATTGACAGAGCCTGTAGAATATGATGGGGAAACCTACACCACAGATACGGAGACATACAGGCTTGCAAAATTTAAGGCGGAGCTTGCAAGCCACATGGAAATAGATGCAGTCATTTTCAACTACTTATTCACAGAACTTTTTCTTATGGTGGATAACAGGGCAAAAAATGCCTTCCCTACTGTATATACAGGCAGCAAGTGGCTGATACTGCCATACGACTACGATACGGCAATCGGGACAAACAACGAAGGCTCGCTGGTATTTTCCTATGAGCTGGAAGACATTGACCAGACAGAATCCGGCGCGGATGTGTTCAACGGCCAGCAGTCCGTGCTTTGGGTGAACCTCAGGCAGGCCTTTTCCCCAGAGATACAGGCCATGTACCAGCAGCTGCGCTCCACTGGCGCACTGTCATATGCGGATACGGAGCAGCGGTTTGAGGCGCACCAAGCGAAATGGCCGGAGGCGATATTTAATGAGGACAGCTATTTCAAGTACCTGCAGCCCCTAATTGACGACAATAGCGCAGCCTACCTGTCCATGCTCCAGGGATCAAAGGCTGAGCAGAGGAAATGGTGGCTGTACAACCGCTATAGATATATTGACAGCAAGTATAACGCCGGGGATGCGCTGTCTGACGTAATCACGCTGCGCGGGTATGCAAAGGATAATATCACGGTTAGGCCTTATGCAGATATTTATGCATCGGTCAAATTTGGCTCTTACCTGGTGCAGAAGCGTGCCTTAAGGGGCAGCAGTTACACGCTGGAATGCCCTTTGGATAATGTGAACGATACGGAAATTTACATTTATTCCGCGTCACAGCTTGCGGATGTGGGCGACCTGTCCGGCCTGATGGTGGGCTATGCCGAGTTTTCCATGGCCAGGAACATCCAAGCGCTGAAAATCGGTGACGGAAGCCTGTCCTATGCCAACAATAACCTGACGGAGCTTTACCTTGGCAATAATGTGCTGCTGCGTACGCTGGACGTACGGAACTGCCCATCCCTGACGCAGGCGGTTGACATTTCCGGGTGTGCGAACATAGAGTATGTGTACTTTGACGGGACTTCTGTTGCCGGGGTAAGCCTGCCAAATGGCGGCATACTCAAGGAGCTTCATCTGCCAGGAACAATCACCAACCTGACAATCAGGAACCAGAAATCCATAACATCCCTGGATGTCCCGTCCTATTCCAACATATCCACACTACGCCTGGAAAATGTGGGCAGTTCCGTGGACACAAGGGCGATACTGGAAAGCATACCCGCAGGCAGCCGTGTGCGCATCATAGGCTTTTCGTGGGAAGCTGCGGATGCGGATGAGATTTTCACGCTGTACGGCCTGCTGGACAGCATGAGGGGCTTGGATGAAAACGGGAACAACATGGACAGGGCGCAGATGGGCGGCACAATCCATGTAGAATCCCTGACGGGCGCGCAGCTGTCGCAGATGCTGGCCAAATATCCAAATATCAATGTGACGTATGAGCATATCACATCCTATTTGTATTATTACAATTATGATGGCTCTCAGCTGCTTTATACCGAGTCCATCTATGACGGAGGGGACGGCACGTACACTGGCAAACCTACACGGCCAAGCACGGCGCAGTATACCTATGCATTTGCCGGGTGGTCGAAAAAGCCAAACGGGGCTGCGGACGCCACGGCGCAGAAGGCGGTAAGCGCAGACAGGAACATCTATGCAGCGTATACAGCTACAGTGAGGGAATATACGGTCTACTTCTACAACGGAAGCACACTATTGCAAACTGTAAATAATGTTCCATATGGAAGCAGCGCAGCCTATACGGGTGAAACACCTGTAAAAACGGGCGTGGAAAATCCAGATGATTACGAGTTTTCTGGATGGTCGCCAAGCCCAACGAATATCAAGGGCAATACCTCATGTTATGCGCAGTTCACATTCACTGGCCTTATTCAGGATGACTGGGACGTGATTGCGGCTAATGTTGAGAATGGCAGCTTCAAGAGCGTTTATGGCGTTGGTGGCGTGAAAGAACTTACCCTTACATGGGGAGAAGGGAACGAAGAAACGATTGTGGTTGAGATTGCGGACTTTGAGCATGATGACTTAGCGGATGGAAATGGGAAGGCTGGGATTTCTTGGATTGCGAAGGAGCTGCTGGATGAAAGCAAGAAAATGAATTCTGAATTAACCAACGTTGGTGGATGGACATTAACAGATTTAAGAACATATTGCAATGGTGATGTATTTAATGCATTGCCAGAGAATTTGAGGAACGCCATCAAGGAAGTAACCAAATTGTCAAATAGTGGATTTAAAGACGATGCATTACAACCTGCAAATGATAAAATTTGGCTTCCATCCTTTGATGAAGTCGGGTTTACAAGTCCAATTAGTCAGGGTACAAAATACCCAATATTTACAGATAGTGCGTCAAGAATAAGGGCAAAAACTGATAATACGATTGGTGTTTGGTGGACGCGCAGTGCTTTTACCAATAACATGAATTTCAATTGTGTGGGTGAATATGGCGAACATTCCATTAAATCTCCTATCCGTTTGCAAAATGTCCTCCCCTGTTTCTGCATCGGACAAAGCCACCTGCTCTCCGACACATGGGAAGACATTTTAGCAGCGGAAGCAGACGGCACGTACAAAGAGAAATATGCGATAGGCGACCAAAAGGAAGTGGATCTTGATTGGAGTGACGGCACGACAGAGAAGGTAGTATTTGAGATTGCAGACTTTGACCATGACGATTTAGCAGATGGGAGTGGGAAGGCGAAAATTAGCTGGATTGCGAGGAATGTGCTGGATAAAAAGATAAAAATGAGCAATACCGCATCTAACAATGGTGGCTGGACATTAACAATTTTAAGGACATACTGCAATGGTGACTTGTTCAACGCCTTGCCAGAAAATTTAAAAAATGCTATTAAAAAAGTAACTAAATTGTCTGATGGCGGAAGCAATGATAAAACAATTAAACCCACTAATGATAAGATTTGGATACCTTCTTTTGAAGAAACTGGGTTAAAAAACTTTTCATATAATGTAACTGGGCAAGGTACAAAATACCCAATATTTACAGATAGTGCGTCAAGGATAAGGCATACGTTTGGAACTTTAGAAAGTACTTTCTGGTGTACGCGTTCCTCTTATACGTTCTATGGAGTGGGGTTCTGGTACATTAATGATTACGGAGAAGGAGACAACATCATGGCTACTATTGAGCGTTCCGTCCTCCCCTGCTTCTGCACCTAACCACCAACTACACTACCTAACCCTGCCAGCCAAAGCCTTCCTCCTGCATAGGAGCCAGGCTTCATATAAAGATACTTATTTCATGGATGGGGGCTTTCATCCTGCCCCCTCCGAGCCAAAAGAAATGGAGGTACTTCTATGAAAGCAAAATTATGCACAACTATCGGAATTGCCGGGAGCCTTATATCCTCCCTGTTCGGCGGCTGGGACGCTGCCCTTGTGACCCTGCTCATCTTCATGGGCGTTGACTACCTGTCCGGCCTTATGGTTGCTGGCGTTTTCCACAAAAGCAAGAAGAGCGGCACAGGCCGTCTTGAGAGCCATGCCGGGTGGAAGGGACTCTGCCGCAAGGGGATGACGCTTACGTTCGTCCTAGTTGCCCACAGGCTGGACTTGGCAATTGGCGTGAGTTATATCTGGGATGCCGTCATCATAGGATTTATGGCGAATGAATTGATTAGCATCATTGAAAACGCTGGGCTGATGGGCGTACGCATCCCAGTGGTGATTGAAAAGGCGATTGACGTACTGACCAAAAAATCAGGGGAAGAGGAAGGAGAATAGCATGCAGGTAAACAGGGATTATGTATCAAAAAAGAACACATATACTGGGCAGAACAGGCCAAAGTACATAGTCATCCACGAAACAGACAACTACTCCAAAGGGGCTGGGGCAAGGCGGCATGCCGAAGCCCAGGCCGCAGGGCATCTTAGCACATCCGTCCACTACTATGCAGGGGATGATGGCGTGTACCAGGCAGCAGAGCATACAGATGGCACATACTCTATTGGGGTTGAGTATGGTGGGAGCCATGGTGTCAAGGATGCCACGAATAGGAACACTGTCAACATCGAAATCTGCGTGAATGTGGACGGGGACTATACCAAGGCAAGGGCAAATGCCGTTGGCCTGGTAAAGCGCCTGATTCAGGCCGCTGGCATCCCGGCAGACAGGGTTATCCGGCACTATGATGCAAAGGGCAAGTACTGCCCCAGGAAAATGATGGATGAACCAAGCCTATGGGAAGATTTTAAGCGGCAGATTGGCCATGTGGTGAATGAAGATCTGGCGCAGGGGGCAGACAAGGGAAAAGAAACCTGGTACCGTGTAGGAACTGGCTGGAAGGACGGAATCTGCCAGGGGCAGACCGGGGCATACCGTAATAAAGATTTTGCCATTGCGGACTGCAAGCCTTGGCAGTATGTCTTTGATGAAGAAGGGAATGTGCTTTATGCAGGCGGCGGGGCATCTGGAAGCAGGCCGGATGCCGGGTACAGCCAGAGGCAGTTCATCCTTGATGTGCAGAAGGCCACAGGCTCAAAGCAGGATGGCATTGCAGGGGAAGAGACGCTTAGGAACACGGTGACTGTTTCCAGAAATAGCAATAAGTACCATGCAGTGGTCACGCCTTTGGAGCGCAGGCTGAAAGCCCTTGGGTACTATGGCGGGGAAGTGGAAGCGGACAGAGGGGAGCAGCCATGCTTTGGGAAGGGGATGGAAACGGCTGTCAGCGCCTACCAGAAAAAGGTGCTGGGGTACAAGGATCCTGACGGCGAGGTTACTGCCAGGAAAAAGATGTGGAAGTCACTGCTTGGGATGGTTTAAAAAATTGCCCCGGTTACAGCCGGGGCATAATTTATATGTTCCATAAGTAAAACTCATTTTTTTATAGTGATACGTGAAGGACGCATTATAAAAAAATGAACTTAGAAGCGTAAAAAAAGGGTATCCCCATCCCATGCGCATTCCTGCACCACATCTTTTACTATGGTATTTTTTTCAGCGGCAGAAAAGCCATCCAGGCCGCATATAAATTTGGAAATCTCAGCAGCACGTTCCTCCGCAGTGCTTATATTTTTTTTGCTTTTTCTCATATCATGTCTCGCAAGCTCTATTTCGCGCCTTAATGCCTCTAGGTTCATATCCTCTTTTTCGATCTGCGCAATTATATATCTTGCGGCAGCGGATCCATCTGTATCGCCCAATGATTCAGCAAGTCGCTCTATTTTTCACTGTATCCTGGTGGCTTGTGTTTCTAGGGCGTGCAGGCGATCCCCGTCATCCTGCGGCTGCACATCGCTGGCATATTTTATGATGGCGTTTGGGTCAGATTCTATTTCCTGGAAAATGGCCAGGGCTTTCCCGTCCAGGATATTGCATTTTATGGCTCTCATGCCACATACGTCCGCCCCCTCCCTAACTCTTTTTACACAGTAGTAATGGCTTGTTACCCCGTTTGCTATTTTTTTTCTGGATACGCCCATTAACCTGCCGCAGTTCGCGCACCGTATCACTCCCTTAAGCAGGGGGATATCATATTTCATCGTCTTGTCAAATGTATTGCTCTTAAACCTTTCCTGCACAGCGAGCCACTTTGAGGCAGAAATAAAAGGCTTGTGATACCCTATACATATAAGCCATTTATCGGGTGGCTGTTTTGTATGCTTAGCGCTTCTGCTTCCCTTTGTGCGGCCATAAGCCATGACCCCATGTGTCCCGTCCCACATCTCGCGCGGGGATTCTGGATCCATAATGCATCCCATGCCTGCGTAATGGTCGTACACCTCTTGGGTTGCCTCTACGCAGTAAGGCATGGTCAGTATCTTGTGCAGCTGTGTTGTTGAGAAGAATGACCCGTTCACGGTTCGTATCCCTTTTTTCTTAAAGTCAGTCTCCATGCTTTGTAATGAGTATTTATTTTCAAGGAAAGAGTCAAATATCCACTCTATATACTTTGAAGCATTTTTTTCAATATCTATTGTTATATGTTTTTT
>ERZ808037.251-NODE-251-length-56855-cov-13.206189_pt1 | contig 56855 bp, 59 predicted proteins | sample MGYA00380190_ERZ808037 | MGnify/ENA primary metagenome ERZ808037 (study PRJEB31490, sample SAMN06133399) | mouse gut metagenome | isolation source: J9 | host: mice | place: China: Chengdu | collected 2015-05 ... | reverse complement strand
GGGGGGACGGCGATGTCCATAAAACGGTAGAAGGGCGTCCCCCCTCAGTCAGCCTTCGGCTGACAGCTCCCCCACAAGGGGGGAGCCTTTTTCTATTCTATGCGCCCGGTCCTCCTCAGGCCAGCACCCGGAACAGGGATCCCACATCCAGACCGGCCAGCTTCTCCTGAATCTCCGTCTGAGTCATGGGCGCGGTGAGGAAGGCGGCCTCCCCGGCGGGGGCTCCGCTGCGGGCCAGCAGGTGAATCTCACCGCACTGCTTCCTGGCCTGGTCGGCGGACACCTGGGCCCGGACGTACCACGCGGAAACCAGGGAATCGGCGGAGACCACCAGGTCGGGGGCCCCCTCCTCCCAGCCGTTGTGCCGGTCCTTCTTCAGGTCCTTGGCGATGTCGATGACGTCGGCCACTACGGCGGAGGCGGTGGGCAGCTTGCCCGCCCCCCGGCCGTAGAACATCACGTCCCCGATGGCGTTGCCGGTGACGGCGATGGCGTTAAACACGTCCTCCACCCCGGCCAGGGGATTTTCCCCGGGCACCAGGTGGGGGGCGACAAAGGCGCACACCTTGCCCTCGGGCTGGCGGATTGCCCGGCCCAGCAGCTTGATCTTGCAGCCCATCGAGTCGGCGTAGGCCACATCCTCCAGGGTAACCCCCCGGATGCCCTGGGTGGGCACCTGGTCGGGGTAGACATGCCGCCCGAAGGCCAGGGCGGCCAGGATACAGATCTTCCGGCAGGCATCGTGGCCGTCCACGTCGGCGGTGGGGTCCTTCTCGGCATAGCCGTTGGCCTGGGCCTCCGCCAGGGCCTGGTCGAAGGTGAGCCCCGCCCGGATCATCCGGGTGAGGATATAGTTGGTGGTGCCGTTGAGGATACCGGTGACCTGCTCCAGCTCGTTGGCGGCCAGGCAAGAGGTGAGGGGCCGCAGGATGGGGATGCCCCCGCCCACGCTGGCCTCAAAGAGGTAGCTGCACCCGTTGGCCCGGGCTAGCTGGAGCAGCTCATAGCCGTGGGTGGCCACCAGCTCCTTGTTGGAGGTGACCACGCTCTTGCCCGCCTTCAGGGCCCGGGTGGTAAAGTCCAGGGCGATGGTGGCCCCGCCGATGGTCTCCACCACGATGTCCACCTCGGGGTCGTTCTCAATCACAGCGAAGTCCTTCACAAACCGGTCCGCATACGGGCTGTCCGGAAAGTCCCGCACATCCACGATATATTTCAGCCGCACCAGGTCGTCCACCCGGTGGTCGATGAGGCCGCCGTTGGTGCTGAGCACCTCGGCCACGCCGGAACCCACCGTGCCAAAGCCTAAAATTGCTACGTTAACCATTTTTGTTACTCCTTGTCCTGTAAATTATCGCTCTATGAGAGCCTCCCTCTCCGAGGGAGGCCGACTCCCCCTGTCAGGGGGAGATGGCCGAAGGCCAGAGGGGGTAGGGAGGCACGGCCGAAGGCCGTGACGGAGGGAGTCCGTCAACGAAATACTCCCTCAGTCACCGCCTGCGGCGGTGACAGCTCCCTCAAAGAGGGAGCCATTTTACCCCGCCAGAATCTCGCACTTGATAACGCCGGGCCCGGCGGACAGACTGGTCAGCACCCCCTCCAGGGAGTCCAGCACGGCGGAGGTCTCCGCCGTCATGGTGACCACGGCGCAGCCGTTCACCGGAATATTCTGGTTGATGGTGAGGATATTCACCCCGGTGCCTGCCAGCACGTTCAGCGCCCCGGACAGAGCCCCCGGCTCGTCCTTGAGCAGCACCTGAAAGGTGACGATCCGGCCGTGGAGCATATCATTGAAGGGCCGCACTGCATCCTTATACTTATAGAAGGCGCTGCGGCTAATCTCCACCGCCTGGGCGGCGGCGTTGACCGTCTTCTCCTCCCCGGTCTCCAGTAGCCGCTTGGCTTCGGCCACCTTTCGGAAAATCTCCGGCATCGCCCGGGCTTCTACAATGAAATACCTTGCGGGTTCGCTCATAGTCCCCCTCCTGTCCGCGTTGTGCGGTCATTTGTTTTTCATGTGTGGTCCATTGTACCACATTCCCCTCCCAGCCGCAACCTTAAAAACTTCGTCTTATTGGAGGAAGTTCTCCGTAAATGAACGCTCATTTTTTGTCAGAACCTACAATTTTTTCGCAGAACAGCGCCGCGGAGCACAGTCCGCGGCGCTGTAAGGGTGTATTGCTACCCCGCCATGCTGTCGATGGGCGGCAGCGGGTCGATGGGGACGTCGGGCACAGTGGTCCCGCCGGGGTTGGTTGGGCCGGTGCTCCCCCCGGGATTTGCGGGGTCAGTGGTTCCGCCCGGATTGTTGGGTCCGGTGCTCCCTCCGGGGTTGCTGGGGTCGATCACGCCCGGGTCGATGGGGAGGAAGGGGTTATTGGGGTCAAGGGGGAAGAAGGGGTTGTTGGGATCAACGGGGTCCACCGGGAGAGGCGCCTCGGTGTGGAGAGTACACAGACCATAGGCGGAGGCGGAGGAGTAATCCCACTGGGCGTCTCCGGCCACGGCGCTGCCAATCTGCTCCCGGCCGAAGTTGGGCAGGCAAATCTCCTTTTTGCTCTCCTCCGGGCAGAACTCCCCTGCCTGATAGTACAGGCCGGTTGCGGAACCGTCCTCCTTGAGGACGGGGCATTCGGTGCAGATGGTTATTACCGTCTCGGCAGTGTGGTAGGGACACTCCTGCCCCTCCGGGAAGCTCTCCGGGAAGATGCTCCCGCTGGCCGCCCGGCTGCCCCGGGGGTCCATGGAACACCACTTGGTGGCCAGCAGGCCGCTGTCCATGCAGTAGGTGATGGAACGGCGTCCGCCGGGGTCGGCATAGTTCCGGTCCTCCAGACCCTCGTGGAGGGGCACCATTACCTGGTTCCACAGCACGGCGGCGGGGTTTTTGCCCTTCAGGCTCATCTTGTAGGGGGTCTCATAGCCCACCCAGACGGCGGCGGTGTAGTAGGGGGTGTAGCCCACAAACCAGCGGTCGTAGTTGTCACTGGTGGTGCCCGTCTTGCCGGCGGCGTGCTGGCCCTTGATACCCAGGCCGTAGGCGGTACCGCCGCCGGTGAACACTCCCTGAAGCATGTCATTCATATACCAGGCGGTGGTGGGTTTGATGACTTGCTCCCGCTCCAGGGTGTTGTCCACCAGGGTGACCTCCTGGCCATCCACCAGCTGGGTGATTTTCAACACGGTGCGGGAGCCCTGGTAGACGCCCCCATTGGGGAAGACGGAGTAGGCCTCGGCCATGTCCCGGACGTTGGTGCCGTCAGTGAGGCCGCCCATGGCCAGGGAGGTGGTAATATCGCTGGTCCACTCGCCCCGGATCATGCGGCCCTCCTCCAGGTCGATGTGGTAGCGGTCCTGAACAAATTTGAAGCTCTCCTCCGGGGTAACATAGTCGTTCATCAGCCGGACCGCGATGGTGTTCAGCGACTGCTTCAGGCCCTCCCGCACGGTGAGGTGGCCCTGATAGCGGGCGGAGCCCGAGTTCAGGGGCCAGGCCTTGCCTCCCAACACCTGATAGGGGTAGTCGTCCAGCACCGAGTAGGGGCTGACCTTGTTAAACTCCAGGGCCGCGGAGTAGACGGCCAGGGGCTTGAAGGAGGAGCCGGGCTGGCGGTTACCGCCCCCCTCGCCGATGGCGAAGTTGCCTACCCGGTTTGCGGTCTTCTCCTCCGCGAACTTACCGCAGATGGCCATCAGGTTGCCCGTCTCGTTTTCGATGACGCAAATGGTGGACTGCATCTGCTGGCCGTCCTTGGCGGTGTAGTCCAGGTTGTCCCGGTTGCTGTAAATCTCGTCCACGATGCCCTGGGCCCGGGGGTCGTAGGCGGTGTAGATCCGCAGGCCGCCCCGCTGCATGGCCTGCTTGGTGCGCTGGTTGGACCAGCCCAGCTTGTCCGCCATGATGTCCTGCACCTCGGAGATGACGGTCTCCTCATACCAGGTGTAGATATCGTCGGTGTTCTCCTGGCCCTGGTCCTTTACAAAGACCAGCTCCTCGGCCACCGCCGCGTCGTACTCCTCCCGGCTGATCATCCCCTGCTCCAGCATCTGGTTGAGGATGACCTCCTGGCGGTATTTGTTCCACTGGCGGGCGTCCCAGATTTCATCCGTGTTGAAACCCCGGGAGCGGGCGAAGGAGTAGGGCCCGTATTTGGAAGGGTTGTTGGTAATGCCGATAAGGCTGGCGCACTCGGCCAGGGAGAGCTCAGAAACCGGCTTGCCGAAATATCCCATGGCAGCCGATCCCACCCCCTCGAACTTGCTGCCCAGGGGGATGGTGTTCAGGTAGTAGGTGATGGTGTCCTCCTTGGAGTTGTTCTGGGTAAACCGGAAGGCCCGGACAATCTCAGTGATTTTCCGCTTGACGGTGGTCTCATTATAGTTGGTCTGGTTCTTAATCAGCTGCTGGGTGATGGTGGAACCGCCGGAAATCTCCTGGCCAGTGAACATGGAGATCACAGCCTTACCCGTCCGCCGCCAGTCCACGCCGGGGTGGGTCCAGAAGCGCCTGTCCTCGATGGCCACGGTGGCGTTAATCAGGTCTTTGGGAATCTCCTCAAAGTCGGTCCACACCGAGCTGGTCACGTTGAGCAGCTTGGTCATCTCCACATACTGCCCGGTGGTCTTGTCCTGGTAGTACATGATGCTGTCCTCGTTCCAGACGAAGTCGTCGGGGCTGAGGTCGGCAATTGGAACGATCACCTCATTGATGTAGACCGCCGCGAAGCAGGCCAGCAGCGCACCGGTACACAAGCCAATGAGGATCAGGGTGCCGATGGTCTTAAAAATCCAGCCGATCACCCGGCCCACGGTGATGCCGCCCTTCTTTTTCTTTCTCCGCCGCTTTTTAGGCGCGTCGGGCGCCTGGCGGCTCCCCCCGGAGGACGCCCGGTGAGAGGGCGCCTGGCGGCGGGAGGGATAGTCGCTGTTCTCATACAGCGAGGAATGTTCCTTGTAATCAGACACGATAAATACCTCCAGCTGGCCCGGAAAATCCGGCGTTCCAGCCTGTGCTCAGATTCGTAAATGACCAACCTGGTCATTTCGGCGGCCGGACGGGTGCGCCCAATCCGCGTCAATGATCCAATTGATAGCTATTATACCATAAACTGTTGGATTGTCCACCCTTGATTGGGTCGAAGCGGGAAACTTCAAAATTTCTTAAAATTTACCTGCACTTCCCCCTTGCATTTTTCCCGCAGTCGGGGTAAAATAAAAGCACAAAACGACAGGAGGACGCCGCCCTATGGAAGAAAACTTCGGCCCCGATTTTATCACCGTCACCGACGAGGACGGCAACGACTTTGAGCTGGAGCTGGTGGATACCCTGGAGCACAAGGGCGTCACCTACTACGCCATGTTCCCCGCTGTGGAGGAGGACGAGGCCACCGGCGAACCCAAGGACGTGGACGCCGACGATGAGGAGTACGGCCTGGTTATCATGAAGGGCATTCAGGAGAACGGCGAGGAGCTGCTCTCCACCCTGGACTCCGATGCGGAGCTTGACGAGATTTACGAGCTGTTTATGGAACGCTTCTTCCAAGACGAGGAGGAGGAAGCCTGAAACGCTTATATTCCTGCTCGGTGCGTGATGGGCTCTTTTAAACCCACATTTTTAAAACGGGACGCCCACCTCACGGCGCGGCTTGCAGGCCTCCCGGCCCCCTTATGAGGTCAGCTGGACGTTGGAAGCAGAAAAACGTCGTGGAGGCGACCCACCTGCCATTCGTGCAGGTTTTAAACGGGTCCACACGGCCAGAGCGGGGTATAAAAAGCCATAGTGACCCCAGCGTTTGGGCCGCGGCATTTGTGCCGCGGTCTTTCCTATTTATAAACAATGTGTAAAACTCCCCCGGCCCTCTTGCAATTCGGGCCGGTTTTTAGTATAATGGCTCGGAAATGCCTGCGGGGCACTTCCCCAAAGGCCGGCCAGGAGGCCGGCCTCTACTACCGAAAATGAGAGGACTGAAGCAACTGTGAGTGCAGAGAAAAAGGCCCAGACCAGGGCCGAACGGGCGGAAAAACGCCGTCAGGAGGAGCAGAAGGACAGCCGGTCTGTGGTTATCTACTCCGTTATCGCCGTTCTGGTGGTGGTAGCAGCCGTTGTCATGATGCTCTTTAACAGCGGTATCCTCCAGCGCAGCCTCACCGCCCTGAACATCAACGGCGCCAAGTACACCGCCGCCGATGTGCAGTATTACTACACCAGCCTTTACAACGAGCAGGCCCGGCAGTACCTGTTCAACTCCGCCGCCTCGGTGAAGAAGCAGGTCTACGACGAGGCCACCGGCCAAAGCTGGTATGACCACCTGATGGAGCTGGCAGTGGAGCAGCTCACCCGCAACACCGCCCTGGCCCAGCAGGCCGAGGCCGCGGGCCACACCCTCTCCGCCGAGGCCAAGGCCTCCCTGGACGACACCCTGGCCCAGCTGGAGACCGCCTGGATCAGCTACAACCAGCCCAGCCGTGACGCCTTCATCCGGGCCAACTTCGGCTCCGGCATGACCTATGACCGGCTGGTCTCCCTCCTGAACATGGAATATCTGGCCAGCGACTACGCCCAGACCAAGCTGGACGCCATCGACCACTCCGACGCCGACTACGACGCCTATTATAAGGAGCACGCCGACGAGATGGACACCGTGATCTACTCCCTGTTCACCTTCCGCACCCAGGTCCCCACCACCGACGACGAGGGCAACACCATCGAAATGACCGAGGCCGAGCAGGCCGCCGCTCTGGAGGAGCTGAAGCCCGCCCAGAAGGCCCTGGCCGACGAGGTCCTGTCCAAGCTGAAGGGAAACGCCGACCTGGAGAAGCTGGCCGAGGAGTATGAGGACCAGCTCTACGATTCCTCCATCTCCAGCCGCACCACCGGCTCCACCCTGTCCCTCTACACCTCCTACGCCGACTGGCTGCTGGATAGCAGCCGCAAGGCCGGGGATGTAACCGTCATCGAGAACGGCGGGGAGACCTATCACTACTATTATGTGGTCCGCTACGAGGGCCGGGAGCTGGACCAGGAGGAGACCCACACCGTCCGCCACCTGCTTGTCAAGGCGGGCAGCGCCAACGGCACGACTTCCCCCACCCAGGAGGAGTACAACGAGGCCGAGAAGAAGGCCCAGGAGCTGTGGGACCAGTGGAAGGCCGGCGAGGCCACTGAGGAGTCCTTCGCCACCCTCGCCTCCACCGCCAGCAACGACGACGCCAGCTCCCGCTCCACCGGCGGCCTGTACGCCAACATCACCAGCACCTCCAGCTATACGGAGCCCTTCCTGGACTGGGCCCTCGACTCCGCCCGCAAAGAGGGGGATGTGGACCTGGTGAAGACCGAATACGGCTGGCATCTGATGTACTACGTGTCCACCAACGACCCCGTCTGGCGGCAGAGCACCACCGCCGCTCTGCAAAACCAGGACTATGAGCAGCTGGCTGAAAGCGCCACCCAGGGCTGGAACATCAGCCAGGGCATGGGCATGAAGCTTGTTAAGGCATAAGAAAACTATAAAAACTCCCGTATTCATCATGAATACGGGAGTTTTTTCGAGTGTCTCAATTGCGTATTTTAAGAAGAGAAGCGGTGTAGGGGGCGGGCTCTGTCCCGCCCCCTACTTGCTACGACTGTTCCAGAGCCGCGTCCTGAAGGCGGTCAAAGGCCGCCATGCACTCGTCCACGGTGGCACCGCCCAGCAGCTCCCGCACGATCAGACAGGTGTTGCCCCACTGCTCCACATTCATCCCCGCGTTGGAACCCAGCACATAGACCCCCTCCTCAATCCGGTCGTTGAGGGGCCGCAGCGCGGGGACACAGTCCACCTTCACGTTCTTCGAGGGGGAAATGACCCGGTTGGTCTCGGAATAAACCTGAAGGGCCTCGTCAGACACCATGACGTTCACCACCTCGGCCGCGTCCTCCCGGTGCTCCGCGTCGGCGCCCACGGCCAGCCCCGTCATGGACACCACCGGCATCTGCCCCCGGCTGCTGGGGAAGCCGATGACCTGCATCTCAAAGTCTGTCCTGCCGTAGGCGGTCTCGGTGTTGGCCGCTCCCCAGTAGGCCATGACGATGGGGGTCCTGCCCGCCAGGAAATCCGGCCCTTCCGCCTCGATGGCCTCACTGTAAAAGGCCTTTTCCGCGTCGATATAGCCGTTGTCGATCAGGGTCTGGAGAAACTCAAAGCCGGGGCGCATATAGTCGCTATACCGGGCCTCACCGCGGTTGAGGGCGTCAATCTCCACCTGGGTGCTGCTGCCGTTGTACAGGTCGGCGTAGGCTTGGGCAAACACAAAGGTCTCCAGCCACCAGCGGTTGGCCCCGACGGGGGTCTCGATGCCGTTCTCCCGGAACACCCGGCAGCACTCCAAAAACTCCTCCGGCGTCTCCGGCAGGTCCAGTCCGTACTGCCTGAACAGGTCCACATTGACAAACAGGCCGTAGGCCACCACCTCCTGGGGAATGGCCACCAGCTTCCCATCCACCGTGTTGGCGGTGCGGACGACATCCCGCAGGTTTTTGGTGCTGTCCAGCCCGGACAGGTCCATCAGCTTCCCCTCGGCCCCCAGGGCCAGCACAGTGTCCGGATTGAGCAAATACAAATCATCCATGCTGTTCCGGGCCCGCTCCAGACAGACCTCGTCATAGGTCTTGTCCTGGTAGTTCTCCGCCGTATAGGTCCGGTACACCATGGTCACGTCCAGGGCCTCCTCGGCCATAGCCACCGTCAGGTCGGAGGCTGTTCGGGCCACATTCTCCGCGTCGGGGTCTATCTTCTCCATAGGGCTGAACAGATTGACAACCCGCTCCTCCTCCCGGTCTTGCGGGAGGAGATTTTTGGGGTCCTCCTGTCTGCCGCAGGAGGCCAGTGACAGAATGGTCAGCGCCGCCAGACCGGCAGCAATCCACGTTTGGCGTTTCATACCACTTATAGATATTCCTTTCGTCTGCTGAATTGTTGAATGACTTTTTTCAAAAGCTCCATATTCAGGGGCTTGGGCACATGGGCGTTCATGCCGGCGTCCAGGGCGGCCTTCTCGTCCTCGGCGAAGGCGTTGGCCGTCATGGCGATAATGGGAATCTGCCTTGCGTCCTCCCGCTTCAGCCCCCGGATGCTCCGGGCGGCCTCGTGGCCGTTCATCACCGGCATCTGCACGTCCATCAGGATGGCGTCGAACTTCCCCGGCTCCGAGTCCTGGAACCGCTCCAGGGCCAGCAGGCCATTGGCCGCGATCTCACAGGTGGCCCCCTCGATCTCCAGCAGCTCCGCCAGGATTTCCGCGTTGATCTCGTTGTCCTCCGCGGCCAGGAAGTGCATCCCCTTCAGGCTGTAGTTCACCTCGGGCTCGGGCTCGTGGGGGGCTCCGCTCCACAGCTCCTCAATCTTCGTCCGCAAGGCAGAGACAAAGAAGGGCTTTGTGAGGGTGTCCGTGCGGCGGAGGGAAAGGGCCTCCTCCATCCCTGCGGCATCAAACTCCGCCAGAAGCAGGAGGGGGACGGTATCCGGGAGGGCCTCCCGCAGCGCCCTGGCCGCCTGGAGGCCGCAGGCCTCCCAGTCCAGCAGGACCAGCTGCCACGCCTCGCCGGCCCGCAGACGCTCTAGCGCCTCATCCGCACTGGCGGCGGCGTCCAGCTCCACGCCGGTGTCCTGCATCAGGGTGAGGATGTTCTCCCGGCTCTCCGGGCTCCCCCCCACCGAGAGGATGCGGTCAATCTCCCACCGGGCCCAGAACTGCCGGTCCGCCGCCTCCTCCAGCACCCGCAGCTCCAGGTCTACCCGGAACAGGGAGCCCCGGTCCACCTCGCTGAAAACCTCGATGGTGCCGCCCATCAGCTCCACAATGCTCTTGGTGATGGCCATGCCCAGGCCGGTGCCCTGGACCTTGTTGGTGGTGCTGTTCTCCGCCCGGGTGAACGCGTCGAAGATGGTTTCCAGGTACTCAGGCGTCATGCCGTAGCCGTTGTCCTCCACCTCGATGCGGATGTGCTCATACTGGTTGGACCGCTGCTTCAGGCCGATGATGCGCAGCCAGATGCTTCCCCCCTCCGGCGTGTATTTCACGGCGTTGGACAGCAGGTTAATCAGAATCTGGTTAATTCTGGTTTCGTCCCCCACCAGATACTCGTGGCGGATACCTTTTACCTCCAGGTGGAACTCCTGCCCCCGGGCCTTGGCCATGGGCTGGATGATGGCGTCCACCGAGGAAACCACGTCGTTAAGGGCAAATTTTTCCAGGTTGAGCACCACTTTCCCGCTCTCAATCTTGGACACGTCCAGAATATCGTTAATCAGGCTGAGCAGGTGCTGCCCGGAGGCGGTAATCTTTTTGGTATATTCCCGCACCTTGGCGGGGTTTTCCGCGTCCCGGGCCAGCAGGGTAGTAAAACCCAGAACGGCGTTCATGGGGGTGCGGATGTCGTGGGACATGTTGGACAGGAAGGTGGTTTTGGACTCGCTGGCAATCTGGGCGGCCTGGAGGGCCTGGGCCAGCTGCTGGCTGTGGAGCTTCCGCTCCTCCTCCCGCTCCCGGCGCACCCTGTCCTGCTGCCTCCAGTTGCGATAGTACAGGGCGATGCACAGGAAGAAGGCCACCAGCATTGAGCCCACCACCAGAATGATATTCTGGTTAACCGTCCTCCCCTCCTGCTGGATGGCCTCCACCGGCACGTAACCCACCAGGAAAATGGTCCCGTCGTTCACCGACCACATGTAGTTGAGGGCATGTACCCCCCGGATATTGTGGTAAAACAGGGCGTCCCGACCTGTTTTCAGGCAGTCCTCCACCTCCGCCTGTATCTCCGGGTCCTGGATGTTGTTGGCCCGGTAGAAGTCGCTCAGGTTGAGGTGGCCCGCGTTGCGCTGGCCCATCCCCTTGGGCTTCAGGACAAACCGCTGACTCTCCGCGTCCATAATGTACAGCGAAGCCTGTTTATTGTAAAAGCCGTTGGGGAGGGACTGGTCGATGGCGTCGTACATATACTCGGCATAGAGGGTCCCGAAGGGCTGGCCGTCCCGCTCTACGGGGCATTTGATGGTGTAGGACCAGGTGCCCATGTGGTTCACATAGGACTGGGAGACCTGCATCCCCAGCACCGTGCCGCCGGCGGAGAAGTCCAGACCCTCCTCGGTGAAGGGCTCCCCGGTGTTGGAGACCCCCTCGGTCCTGCCGGCCAGAATCAGCGACATCTTTGACATGGTCTGATTCTTCTCATAGGCGCAGATGTAGGCCTCCGGGTTGTCCATGCGGGCAATTTCCTGGGCAATCAGCCCCTGAAACTCCGCTTCATTGCGCAGAATGGCCTCGATGGTACACTGAATCAGGTCCAGGCTCTCGCTCAGGTTCTGGATGGCAGAGGCCGACATCTCGCGGGAGATTTTCTGGGCGATGGAAAACACCAGCGCCCCAAATACACAAAAAATCAGGATAATGGAAAAAAGCAGGGAGAAACCTCCCCATTTTCGCTGTATTTTTGACGTCCCTTTCATTGACAATCCCCATTCCCATGCTCCGGGAGAGCATTTGACCTTAAAGAAGAACGCACTCGTCAGTTTCCAGGCGGCCCGCTGCCGCTCTATTTTATTATACTATCCCTCCCCTTTCAGTGTCAATAGATGTTGGGCCGGGGAATACACCTGTATCATAAATCCGAAAAGCCTTCCGCCGGAGGGTGGAAGGCTTTTCCCTGTAAAGGATGCAATTTTTCTGTGCCACTCGGCAGGCTTCCTACTCCCTCTCCCGGTCATAGCGGCTGTAGAAATCCCGGACCAGGTCAATAAATGTGCGGGCGGCGGGGGACAGAAAGCCGTTTTTCTTGTAGACCACCGCCAGCGGACAGGTCAGCGGCGGCTCGCCCACGGTGAAGCAGGCCAGCCGGTCCAGATAGGGGGTGCGGGGGATGCCGCTCTCCTGCAAAAAGGCGAAGCCCATCTTCTCCGCCGCCAGGTTGATGGCGGTGGTGTTGTTGGTGGTCACCAAAATGTTCTGGGGCTCCACGCTGTGGACCGAAAAGGTGTTGTACAGCAGCTTGGACAGCCGCCACCCGGCGGGCAGCATAATCACCCGCTCCCGCTCCAGCAGCCGCAGGTCGGGGAAAGGCCTGGGGTCGTGGTAGGTGCTGTCCAGCCCCCGGAGGGCGGGGTGGTCCCGGTGGCACACCAGGAAGATGTGTTCCCGCATCACCGGCTCATAGGTCAGCTCGGTGAGGTTGTCGGGGGGCTGCATCACGCAGAAGTCGATTACATTGGCCTCAGCCAGCTCCCCCAGCTCGGGCACCGGGGCCTCGTGGAGCACCACCTGCACGTCGGGGTACTGCTCCTGGAACAGGGGCAGCACATCGGGCAGGAGTGTGGACCCCCGCCAGGGGGACACCCCGATGTGGAGCACCGGCCGCTTCCGGTCCTGAAGGTCCCGCAGGTCGCTGACCAGCTGCCGGTCCAGAAAGCTCTGCCGCTCCAGATAGGCGTGGAACAGCTCCCCCGCCGGGGTGAGCCGCAGCGGCGAGTGGGAGCGGTCCAGCAGGACCACCCCCAGGCTGTTTTCCAGCTTGGCCAGGTACTGGCTCAGGTATGGCTGGGAGAGATACAGCCGCTCCGCCGCCCGGGAGATGCTCCGCTCCTTGACGATGGTGAGGAAGTAATCCGGGTTTTTGACGAACATGGCCCGTTCAGCCCGGGGGCCAGGTCATGTCCCGGCCGGCCAGCACGTGGTAGTGGAGGTGGGGCACGCTCTGCCCCGCCTGCTCCCCGATGTTGGACACCACCCGGTAGCTGTCCAGCCCCAGCTTTTTGCACTGCTGGGCAATCACCGTAAAGATGTGAGCCACCACAGCGGCGTTGTCCTCATTTACCCCCGCCACTGAGGGGATGTGCTCCTTGGGAATCACCAGGAAGTGGGTGGGGGCCTGGGGGGCGATGTCGTGGAAGGCCAGGCACTTCTCGTCCTCGTACACCTTGCTGGACGGAATCTCCCCGGCGGCGATTTTGCAGAATAAACAGTCGGACATTGGGAAACCTCCTTTGTTTGTCGGTATCTCCATTGTAGCCGATTTCCCACAGATTGCAAGATTTACTTTTCAACCTGTTGCGAAGACTGTCGAAAGCTGGTATAATATTCTGGGTTCTTCCCCGGGAAGGGGGTGAATGTCTTGGAAATTTTGATTGACTTTTTAGTGTCGGTAGGAGCGAGCATAATTGGCAATTATGTGAGCAAATGGCTTAGCCGGCGCCGCAAGAACCCATAAGCATAATGGGAACCCGGAGGTGGCACCCTCCGGGTTCCCTTTTGCGTGTCTGCCTTGGTTTTGATTGACTTCTGGCGATGTTTATTATACCACCGCGCCCTAGTATATGCAAGAGGAAATTTTCTATTTCACTGATTCCGCCGGTACCAGCCCATCCAGGGGGACATCCACGCTCCCGTCCCCGACGCGCAGGGTGAGGGTGCCGCCGAGGAACTGCTCCAGGCTGGTAATTTCCTCTATCTGGAAGGCAATATCCAGATCCTGATCGCTGCCTGTACTTCCCAACTCGATCAGAGGAATGGTTTGACCGTCCTTCGTGGTCAGCGTCACGCGGTCGACGTTCAGCGCCGAAATCCAGCGGCTGTAAGTTCCCGGCTTTGCATCATCAGAACGCAGGGGGACGGGCTCTGCACGCTCCAGCTTCACCTGCAGTGTCATGGGCGACAGGTACAGCCCGGTCACAGAGATGTCCACGCCATCCACCTGCCCGGCCACTTGATTCACCCGAACGATCTGGCCCATGTCCTGCCAGGTAACGGGGAACTGGCAGGACCAGTCGCCAGAGTAAACCGTGACATACTGACACAGCTGCGGATCGTACCGTACCAGATCGTTGTTGTGCAGAGACATGCCGCTGATATTCCAGTCCGGCTGAATGCCCTCGCTCAGCTCCATCCGCATCAGCAGGGTCAGGTGGTTGTCCAGCGGGTCGCCGTCGTCCAGCACCTCCGTATGCCACGACCAGCTCTGGTTCAAATCAATTGCTTCCTCAGCTTCATTCAGCAGTTCCGGCATAGACCATTCCATACCGCCGAAGCCCCGGTCAATTCCATCATTCTCCTCGTCCATATCCAGCACCGTTCCCTCGGGGGCGGTGAAGTCGGCCACAATCATGATGTTGTACCGGTCCATCAACACCTGTGTCACACGGAGCGTGGCCCCGTTGTCCTCCACAGTCACGTCTACCGGCACTGCGCCGGGGGCCAGCAGCTCCGCCTGTTCCGGGCTTGCGCCGAAGTAGTCCAGCAGGCGCTGGTCGATGCCCGTCACCACGGCGGCGGCGCAGGAAATAACCATCAGCGCGGCGGCGATGGCCACCACGGTCAGTTTTTTCAGCTTCCTCATAGGTTTACCCTTCCTTTCCGGTTCCAGAAGGCGGCGCAGCATGGCCTCCTTCTGTTCCGGGGAGGGGCGGGCCTGGTCAAAGACCCGGCGCAAATTTTCATCCATACTTTTCCACCTCCAGCAGTTCTTTCAGCTTCCAGCGGGCCTGGACCAGCCACCCCCGGACGGTGGAGGGGTTTTTCCCCAGCATCTCCGCCGTCTCCAGGGCGGTGTAGCCCTGGTAGTAGTGGAGATAGAGCACCAGCCGGTATTTCTCCGGCAGGGTGAGGATGGTCTCCCACAGTTCCCCGTCCTCGGGCTGCTCCCAGGTCAGCTTGTTTAATGCGTCCTCGCTCTCCCGGCGGGTGCGCCACCAGTGCTTGAGCTGGTTTTTGCACTCGTTCCGGGCGGTGACAATCAGCCAGGCCTTTTCGTGCTCATGATCGCGGAAAGGCCTGTCATACTCCATCACCTTGCGGAAAACCGTCTGGACGGCGTCCTCCGCGTCCGGGACATTCTTCATGAGCATCAGGCAAACCTGATACACCATGTCCACATGCCGCCGGTAGAGGCTGGCCACCTCCTCTTGACTGCGTACGGGCTCCACGGAAAACGCCTCCCTTCTGTCTCCCTCTATTTATAACACAATTGAAGCGGTTGGAATGTTGGAGGGAACAAAAAAATTTTGTAGCAAAAAGCCCCCCTTGTGAAAGGGGGGAAGGCCGCCGGACGCAGTCCGGCGGCGGGGGGATTCTGTATTTTGCCGGTCTCATTTTATCCCCTTGCGGGAATAGGCAAGGGTAGAACCCTTGCCCTACGGGCGGTTGTGTCAGAGGCAACCGTTGTTGTTCGCAGGGGGGAAGGGGGCTGCGGGGGGCGACGAGCCCGGGGGAGCGGAAAAAATGACCGTTTTTACCGTTTTTATAAATTAACCATTGACAATCCTGCAAGTCCGTGGTAGGATAACTGCAATTCTATATGAGGATAGAGGCGCGGCGCTCATGCGTACTGCGGGATATGGCCAGGCAGCCGTCCCACGGGAGAGGGTGCGCCGCCGAAGGTCGGACGGCTTGCCTGAGCCGTTGGTCCTGGGCCGTTGGGAGAATATCCTGCGGACTGTCACGAGAGTGGAGCGCTATCCAGAGGTCCCCGGTGTGAGGCTGGGGGCGTCCGGTTTTGCCGTGGGGCGCGTTCTGCGCACCGCGGTTTTGTTTTGCGCGAAAGGGGCTGTGTGTGGCCCTAAAAATTAGGAGGGAATACAAATGAGAACCAGAAGAACCTTTGGCCTGCGGACCATTGTCCTTGTGATGATGCTGCTGGCCATGATGACCACCGCCTTCGCCGCCGGCGACCCCACCGACGCCACCGGCACCAAGATGATCGAGTGCCCCGACTGCGGCGCGGTGGGTGTGGTGCTGTCCGACGAGGCCGAGGCCGTTACCTGTGAGACCTGCGGAGGCACCGGCTATGTCCAGTCCCCCAGCAGCTTTTTCAACACCCCCATGGCCCTGCTGCCCCCCGTAATCGCCATCGCCCTGGCCCTGATTACCAAGGAGGTCTACTCCTCCCTGTTTATCGGCATCCTGGTGGGCGGGCTGCTCTACTCCAACTTCTCCTTTGAGGGGACGGTGCTCCACGCCTTTAACGACGGCATTGTGGCCTCCCTATCCGACGGCTACAACGTGGGCATCCTGGTGTTCCTGGTCATCCTGGGCGTGATGGTGTGCCTGATGAACAAGGCGGGCGGCTCCGCCGCCTTCGGCCGCTGGGCCAAGCACAACATCAAGTCCCGGGCGGGGGTCCAGCTGGCCACCATCGTGCTGGGCTGCCTGATCTTTATTGACGACTACTTTAACTGCCTCACCGTGGGCTCCGTTATGCGCCCCGTTACCGACAAGCAGAATGTGTCCCGGGCCAAGCTGGCCTACCTCATTGACGCCACCGCCGCCCCCATCTGCATCATCGCCCCCATCTCCTCCTGGGCGGCCGCCGTGGCCTCCTTCGCGGAGGACGGACAGGGCCTGAACCTGTTCATCAAGGCTATTCCCTACAACTTCTACGCCCTCCTCACCGTGGTGATGATGGTGGGGATGGTGCTGATGGGCGTGGAGTTCGGCACTATGGCCCGGTATGAGAAGAACGCTGTGGAAAACGGCGACCTCTTTTCCGGCTCCAACCCCTATGCCATGCTGGACGAGGAGAACGACGAGAGCAAGGGCATCGTGCTGGACCTGGTGCTGCCCATTCTGGTGCTGGTGGTGGCCTGCGTCATCGGCATGATCTACTCCGGCGGCTTCTTCTCCGGGGAGAACTTTGTGGACGCTTTCTCCAACTCCGACGCCTCCGTGGGCCTGATGCTGGGCTCCGCCTTCGGCCTGCTGTTTGCCTTCCTCTACTACCTGGTGCGCCGGTCCATGTCCTTTAAGGAGATGATGAGCTGCATCCCCGAGGGCTTTAAGGCCATGGTGCCCGCCATTTTGATCCTCACCTTTGCCTGGTCCCTGAAGGGCATGACCGACTCCCTGGGCGCCAAGTTCTTTGTCCGGGACTTTGTCCGCTCCGCCTCCGGGCTCCAGGTGGTGCTGCCTGTGATCGTCTTTGCCGTGGGCTGCCTGCTGGCTTTTGCCACCGGCACCAGCTGGGGCACCTTCGGTATCCTGATTCCCATTGTGCAGAGCGTGTTCGAGATGGACAACCCCATGGCCATCATCTGTATCTCCGCCTGTATGGCCGGCGCGGTGTGCGGCGACCACTGTTCCCCCATCTCCGACACCACCATCATGGCCTCCGCCGGCGCACAGTGTGACCACGTGAATCACGTGTCTACCCAACTGCCCTACGCCGTCTCCTGCGCCGTGATCTCCGGTATCACCTACCTGATCGCCGGTTTGCTGGTGACAGCAAAGGCGCCCGGGATTATCTCCCTGCCCATCGGCATCGTGCTGATGCTTGGGTTCCTCTTTGTGATGAAGGGACGCCGGCAGAACGCTTGAACCTAATCAGATAAAAAATGAGGCCGCCCCACTGGGGCGGCCTCACGTTTACTCTGTGGGCTTGACGTATCCGATTTTGACATCCGGGTTTTGGGCGGCGATGTGGTCCAGGCAGTGCTGGCCGGTGGGCTTGTCAAGCACCTGGCCCCGGCGCTCCTGGCCGTCGGCGCAGGCCATGACCAGGTAGAACTGGTCGAAGTTGGCGGTGGCGCAGCACATCCGGGCCTTGACCTCCTCCTGGCGCAGCCAGGCCCGGGTGATCTGGCTGTATGGCAGGCAGGAGACGCCGGAAAATTTGCGGAGGTAGAGACACTGCTCCCCCAGGTGCACCTTGCCCATGTTGCGGGCCTGGGCGTAGTCCTGGGCCAGCGCCTCCGTGGGCAGGACAGCGCCGGGTATCTCCGGTTTGAATTTCATGGGAACCGCCTCCTTTTTGGGTATTGTACCACAATTTGTTTATTAACGCAAGTGATTCTTGTTTGTAGGGGCGCACATTGTGCGCCCGCACAGCCTTATGATGTCAGAACGGGCGCATTGTGCGCCCCTACGGAAAAATATCGAAAATTCCCGGGAAAACCCTTGACAACTGTCTGTCCCGCTGGTAAAATACTGAGGCCGCATCGAGACAGGCTGTCAAGAGGGAGAGCCCCCGCCTGCAAGAGCGAGCCCGTAATAAAGGAGTTGAATACTATGCAGGCAATCATCGTAACCGGCGGCAAGCAGTATAAGGTGGCAGAGGGCGACACCCTGTTCATCGAGAAGCTGGAGGCCGAGGCCGGCCAGGCCATCACCTTCGACCAGGTGCTGGCGGTTCTGGACGGGGACAAGGCTACCTTCGGCGCTCCCACCGTGGAGGGCGCTTCTGTGGCCGCCACCGTGGTCAAGAACGGCAAGGGCAAGAAGATCCGCATCTTCAAGTACACCCCCAAGAAGGGCTATCGGAAGCGCCAGGGCCACCGTCAGCCCTACACCAAAGTGGAGATCAGCGCCATCAAGGCCTGATGACCACCGTCACGTTCTATTCTGAGGGCAGCCGCCTTACCGGCCTGGAGATGAAGGGCCACAGCGGCTATGCCCCCCAGGGGGAGGACATCGTCTGCGCCGCCCTGACTAGCGCCATCCGCCTTATCGAGTGCGCCGTGAACGACGTGCTGGGGCTAGAGGCCGCGGTGAAGGTGCGGGACAGGGACGCGTCCATCTCTCTCAAGCTCCCCAACGGACTGAGCCAGACCAGCGAGAAGACCTGCCAGACCCTTCTGGCCGCGCTGCTGGTCCACTGCGTTCAGCTGGCGGAGGAGTACCCTGAAAACATTACCGTCTTGGAGGTGTAAGAGATGCTGAATATCGGTTTACAGTTTTTCGCCCATAAAAAGGGCGTGGGCTCCACCCGCAACGGCCGTGATTCCAAGGCCAAGCGGCTGGGCGTGAAGCGGGGCGACGGTCAGTTTGTGCTGGCCGGAAATATCCTGGTCCGCCAGCGGGGCACCCACATTCATCCCGGCGTCAACGTGGGCAAGGGCAGCGACGACACCCTGTTCGCCATGAAGACCGGCCGCGTGAAGTTCGAGCGCCTGGGCAAGGACCGCAAGCAGGTCTCCATCGTGGAGGAGGCCGCCGCGGAGTAACATTCGTCCAAAAGCCGCAAACGGGTTTTCGTTTGCGGCTTTTTTCGTAAATACTGCATATGCTTAAAGGAGACTGTACCTATGGAGCAATGGCTGTATGTGATGTTCATTGAGAAGACCAAGACCTACAACAAGCTGACCAAGGCCGCCGTGGAGCGGCATGTGGCCAACCTGAGAGCCCTGGACGAGGCTGGGCACATCGAGCTGGCCGGGGTGTTCAAGGGGTATCCCGGCGTGGCGGGGATGTATATTCTCCGGGCGGAGAGCTACGAGGCGGCCGAGGAGCTGTGCAAACAGGAGCCGCTGGTGGTGGAGGGCTTCGCCACCTATAAGCTGAAGGCACTCCAACCCGCGAATCAGGAAAATAACTATCTGCTTTAACGCAGCTTTTGAGTAGAAGGAGGTGCCCGAGATGGCAGCACCCTTTGTAGATACGGCGAAGATCACCGTCCGCTCCGGAAACGGGGGCAACGGCGTGGTGTCCTTCCACCGGGAAAAATATGTGGCCAACGGCGGCCCCGACGGGGGCGACGGGGGCCGGGGCGGCGACATTGTGGTAGAGGTCAACGACCACATGTCCACCCTGATGGACTTCCGCTATAAGCGCAAGTACACCGCCGGAAACGGCGCCGACGGCGCGGGCAAGCGGTGTACCGGCCGGGACGGGGAGGACCTGGTCATCCGGGTGCCCCGGGGGACGGTAATCCGGGACGCCGAGACCCGGGAGATTATTCAGGATATGTCCCAGACCGACCGGTTTGTCCTGTGCCGGGGGGGCCGGGGAGGCTGGGGCAACCAGCACTTCGCCACCCCCACCCGTCAGGTGCCACGGTTCGCCAAGGCCGGCCTGCCCGGCCAGAGCCGGGACGTTATTCTGGAGCTGAAGCTGCTGGCCGATGTGGGTCTGGTGGGCTTCCCCAACGTGGGCAAGTCCACCCTGCTCAGCGTGGTCAGCCGGGCCCAGCCCAAAATTGCCAACTACCACTTTACCACCCTGTTCCCCAACCTGGGGGTGGTGTATGTGGAGGAGGGGGTGTCCTTCGTCATGGCGGATATCCCCGGCATCATCGAGGGGGCCGCCGAGGGGGCCGGCCTGGGCCACGACTTTTTGCGGCACATCGACCGGTGCCGGCTGCTCATTCACGTGGTGGATGTGTCCGGCTCTGAAGGGCGGGACCCGGTGGCCGACTTCGAGGCCATCAATGAGGAGCTGAAGCAATATTCCCACGAGCTGGCCGGGCGGAAGATGATTGTGGCCGCTAACAAGGTGGACATTATGGAGGACTCCGCCCTGCTGGACAGGCTCCGGGTCCATGTGGAGGGGCTGGGGCTGGAGCTTGTGGAAATCTCCGCCGCCGCCCATCAGGGGACCCGGGAGCTGGTGCTGCGCACCGCTCAGCTGCTCCAGGAGCTGCCCCCGGTGGCGGTGTATGAGCCCACCTATGTGGAGCGCCCCCCTGAGGTGGACACCGATGGGGCGGTGGATATTCAGGAGTTCGACGGCACCTGGGTGGTAGACGCCCCCTGGCTCCAGCGGCTTATTGCCAACGTCAACTTTGGGGACTACGAGTCCCGGAACTGGTTCGACCAGAAGCTGCGGCAGTCCGGGCTGTTCGACAAGCTGGAGGAGATGGGGATTAAGGACGGGGATATCGTCTCCATGTACGACCTGGAGTTTGAATATCAGCGGTAACAAAATCAGGAGCGGCAGGGCTTTTCACCCTGCCGCTCCTGACCGTTATTCTGCCGGCTTCAGCGTTTTTCTCCCGAAGGGGACGAACAGGAAGGGGGCAAAGCAGGATAACACAGCGGAAATCTCACCCTGGTTTGTCAGCTTCCACAGGAAAGAAGATATGATTGTGCGCCACTCCTGAAGTTCCATCAGAGTGATGCTGAGAGAGGGGGAAATGTTAAATAAGCAGTTTGGAACAATCAGCTCCGCAATGGTAACGATCAGGTAGAAAGCGGCGACGATGGCGGCGGAGACGGCGATCTCCGCCTTTGTCATGGAGCGGAACAGCCACAGCCCCCCGACCAGCAGCACAAGGATAAACAGTGCCGCGTGAAGGAGCGTGCTGCGGACCGGGTCGGCGGAGATGTTTGTCGCACCGTCCGGTCCGGTGGTCTTTACGATGTAGAACCAGCCCATGTGGACGGTGATGTAAAAGGTGACCCAGCCTGCCGCAAGGCAGAAGACCGGCAACCGCCACAGGGTGTTGGGGCGTATTTTCATGGAGACACATCCTTTCCTGTCAATTCATCCAAATTATTCTGCACTAACACCGCCATTATATCACATGTTGACGGCGGCTTCAATAGACAACCCCGGCTTTCCCTGCTTTACCGCCTCTACCAGCAGGAGGGAGGGGGGATGGTCCGGGCCGTGGGCGGTCAGCTTGAGGCGTTTGGGCTCCAGGTTGTGGGCCCGGAGGGCGCAGAGGACGTCCGCCAGCCGCTCCGGACGGTGGCACAGAGAAAAACGGCCCCCGTTTTTGACCAGCCGCCCGGCGGCGGCGCACAGCTCCTCCAGCGAGCAGAACTCCTCGCTCCGGGCGGGGCCGGCACTTTTTCCGCTGCCCACGGGGAAGTAGGGCGGGTTGGACACCACCAGTTCGAAGCCCCCGGCGGGGAGGGGGGGCCGCCGCAGGTCGCCGGTGAGGATTTCCCCGGGCAGACCGTTGGATGCCAGGTTTTCCCGGGCAATGCGGGCGGACAGAGGGTCGATATCAATTCCGGTGAGGGAGAGGTTTTCCGCCCGGCGGGCCAGCAGCAGGAGGAGGACCCCGCTGCCCGTCCCCAGGTCGCACACCCGCCAGCCGGGCTTTACGGTGGAAAAGGCCCCCAGGGCCAGGGCGTCGCCCCCCAGGGGGAAGACGCTGTCCTTCCAGGACAGGGTGTAGGGGCCCAATTGTTCGGTTTTTTCCACAAAAACACCGCCTTTTCCCCATGGGGGCCTGTTTAAGAAGTCGTTAAGAAAAGGATACCATAATCCTGTGCATTGTGCTATAATAACTTCTGACAATCATTCTGATCTGTGAGGTGAACAGGGTTGAGCGGTACGCTGTATCTGGTCCCTACCCCCATCGGCAACCTGGGGGATATCTCCCGGCGGATGGCGGATACGCTGGAACAGGCGGACTTTATCGCCGCCGAGGACACCCGGGTGACGGTGAAGCTGCTCAACCACCTGGGGATGAAAAAGCCTATGGTCCCCTACCACCGGCACAACACCGGGACCAGCGGGCAGGCCATATTGGACCGGCTTCAGGCCGGGGAGAGCTGCGCCCTGGTCACCGACGCGGGCACCCCCGCCATCTCCGACCCCGGGGAGGAGCTGGTGGCCCAGTGCGCCGCTGTGGGCGTTCCGGTGTGCGCCGTCCCCGGGCCCTGTGCCCTGGTGACCGCCTTGGCCGTCTCCGGCCAGCCCACGGGGCGGTTTACCTTCGAGGGCTTTCTGGCGATGAACAAGAAGAACCGCAAGGCCCATCTGGAGAGTCTCCGGGGGGAGGAGCGGACTATGATCTTCTACGAGGCCCCCCACAAGCTGGCCGCCACCCTTCAGGACCTGACGGTCACCTTCGGGGAGGACCGGCCCCTTACCCTCTGCCGGGAGCTGACCAAGCTCCACGAGGAGGTGAGCCGCACCACCCTGGGCCAGGCCGCCGCTTGGTATGGGGAGAACGCCCCCAAGGGGGAGTTTGTGCTGGTGGTCCGGGGGGCGGAGCCCCTTCCGGAGAGGGAGGCCAGTCTGGAGGACGGCCTGGACCTGGTGGACCGGCTGCGGGGGGAGGGGCTGTCCCTCCGGGACGCGGTGAAACGGGCCGCCAAGGAGTTGGGGCTGTCACGAAATGAGCTGTATGACGCGGCGGTGAAAACATAACGTGTTTGGTACGCCGGCGGAACGGATGTAGGGCAAGGGCTCTGCCCTTGCCTCGAAACAAAGGAGGAAACCTGTCCCCAGGCAAGGGCAGAGCCCTTGCCCTACATGACGGAACCCTTTGAAAAGAGAGAAAAATCCGCACCCATTTATTGAAAAATGGATAGAATAGAGAGAGAAACCATGTAAAAGAGGTGCTGTCCATGAATCGGAATATTGAGGACTACATTAAGCCGGGCGCCCGGGCCCATCTGGTGGGCGTGGGCGGGGTGTCCATGGCCCCCCTGGCCGAGGTGCTGAAGGGGAAAGGGGTCGATATCACCGGCTCCGACATGCGGGAGAGCGGGACGGTGGAGCGGCTCCGGGGGCTGGGCATCCCAGTGACCATCGGCCACCTGCCTGGGAGCGTGGAGGGGGCGGGCTGCGTGATCCGCACCGCTGCCGTCCACGACGACAACCCGGAGATCGCCGCCGCCTTGAGGGCCGGCATCCCCGTCTTCGAGCGGGCCCAGGCCTGGGGGGCCATCATGGGCCACTATAAAAATGCCCTGTGCGTGGCGGGCACCCACGGCAAGACCACCACCACCTCCATGTGTACCCACATCTTTCTGGCCGCCGGCCGGGACCCCTCGGTGATGATCGGCGGTACCCTGCCCGTTCTGGGGGCGGGCCACCGGGTGGGACACGGGGACACCATTATCGCTGAGTCCTGCGAGTACTGCAACTCCTTCCTGTCCTTCGCCCCCACGGTGGCGGTGATTCTTAACGTGGAGGCCGACCACCTGGACTTCTTTAAGGATCTGGAGGACATCAAGCGTTCTTTCCGGCGGTTTGGGGAGTTGGTTCCAGAGGACGGCTGTGTGGTGGTCAACCAGGACGACCCTGGGGCTATGGACGCTCTGGCTGGGCTGAACCGCTCTGTCCTCACCTTCGGTCTGGAAAAGGGGGATGTCCATGCCGTCGGCCTCACTTGGGATGTGGGGTGCGCATCCTTCGGGCTGTGGATCAAGGGAAAGGTGCCTACCCACATCGCCCTGGCCGTTCCGGGGGTGCATAATGTCTCTAACGCCCTGGCCGCCTGCGCCGCCGCTTACTGTCTGGGGGTAGACCCGGCGGACATGGCCCGCGGGCTGGCCCAGTTTACCGGAGCGGGGCGGCGCTTTGAGAAGAAGGGCGTTTTTAACGGGGCCGACGTCTACGACGACTACGCCCACCACCCCGACGAGCTGCGGGCCCTACTCACCATGGCCGGGACCCTGGGCTACGGGCGTGTGATCTGCGCCTTCCAGCCCCACACCTACACCCGGACCGCCGCCTTCTTTGACGACTTTGTGGAGGTGCTGAAGCTGGCCGACGTGGCGGTCCTGGCGGAGATTTACGCCGCCCGGGAGCAGAATACCTTGGGCATCTCCTCGCTGGACCTGGTGCGGAAAATCCCGGGGGCGGTTTACTGCCCCCATCTGGAGGGGGTCACAGCTCAGCTGGCGGATATGGCACAGCCCGGCGATCTGATCCTCACTGTGGGCGCGGGGGATATCTACCTGGCTGGGGAGGCCCTGGTGGGGCGCACTTGATTTTTTTAAAAATTTCCCCAGCTGTATTTACAAGAAATACGGTGGGGTGGTAAAATAGAAAAAATAACCTCTGTTGGCGGAGGGAGGGAATTTGGGTGACCACACAAAATAAAAAAAATATCACCCGGCTGGCCCTGCTGTTTACCGTATGCGGCGTGCTGCTGCTGGCCGTGGCGGTGGGGAGCCTGATTCTGCGCTGCCGGGCCTTGGAGCAGCGGCTGGATGCGGCCTTTTTAGAGAGCCTGACGGCCCACACCCTGGAGAGCGGAGAGAGCGCCAGGGAGCTGATTGAGAATACGCAGATTCTGCTGGGGGACGCGGTGCGGCTTCTGGAGGGGGACGGGCGGCCTCTGGACGCGGGCTGGGCCGACCCCATGCTGGAGATGGTGAACCTGGGCGGCCACCGGCTGAAGGTAAACTATCTGGACATGGAGGCCATGAGCGCCGCGGAGCCGGGCAGCGAGGAGCTGCGGGTGTTCCAGCAGCTGCAGGACGGGACGAATGTGGTGGGCGGAGTGATCCCCACCCAGGAGGCGAATGACTTTTACTTCCTGGTGGTCCGGGCCGTGGAGCAGAAGGGCGAGATGGTGGGAGCGGTGCGCGCCGAGGTGGGCGCCGGCCTGCTGTCTCAGCAGGGACACGACTCGGTGCTGTTCCACAGCGTCCACCGGGTGATTTCCGGGGAGGACGGCCGGGTGGTCTGCGGTGAAGCGGCCACAAGCCGGGGACGGGGGCTGACCGAGCTGTGTCTGGAGAGCGGCCTGTCCCAGCGGGAGGCGGAGAAGTTTATTGCCGCCTACCACGAGGGGGAGAGCGGCTCCTTCCGGTGCGCGGCGCGGGAGGGGCGCATCTACGCCGCCTGGGCCCCTGTGGGCTACAACGGCTGGCGGGTGCTCCAGTTCTCCCAGACCCCGGACCTGCGGGTGGAGGACGCCTCCGCAGCCCAGACGGTGGCCATGCTGGTGAGCCTGCTGGTGTGCGCCGGGCTGGCCGCCTGGATCTGGTGGCAGCGGTCCAAGCTGGCGGTGGAGCGGCTGCGCTACAGCACCCTGGCCGAGTTTAAGGACACCCTGATCTTTGAGTATGACTGCCGGGACGACAGCATGGAGTTTACCTCCAACGCCCTGGAGACGCTGGACCTGGACAATCTCCGGCTGGAGCATGTCACCGATATGGTGAACACCTTCCCCGTGTTTCATCCCGGGGATATGGAGAATGTGCGCCGGGCCCTGTGGGGCACCGAGAGCATGGAGCCGGACGAGATTGAGCACGACCGCATCCGCCTGAAACGGCGGGACGGGAGCTACAGCTGGTACCGCAGCCAGTATAAGGCGGTGTTCGGGGCGGAGGGCAGGCCGGTGCGGCTGATCGGCACCCTGACGGACATCAGCGCCCAGATCGACCGGGAGATTGAGCTGCGCAATCAGGCCCAGCAGGACCCCCTTACCGGGGTGTATAACCGGGCGGGCGTGAAGCTTATCAACGCCCGTCTGGAGCAGATATCCCGGGGCGTGCTGTTCATGCTGGACCTGGACGACTTCAAATCGGTGAACGACACTTACGGTCACGCTGCCGGCGACCGGCTGCTGATGGCCATTGGCGGCGTGCTGCGGGAGACCTTCCGCACAGACGACATTGTGGCCCGGGTGGGGGGCGACGAGTTTGTGGCTTTCCTCTCCGGCTCCGACAGCCGGGCGACGGCGGAGCAGAAGGGCCAGGAGCTGCTGGAGCGGGTGCGTCAGCTGCGGGTGGACGGCGTCGCCACCCAGGTGACCGTAAGCGTGGGAGCGGCCAGCGCCCCCGACCACGGCCGGACCTATGAGGCCCTCAGCGTGGTGGCCGACGAGGCCCTGTATCAGATTAAAAACAGCGGAAAGGGCGGCTTCGCCCTGCGGTAAATAAAAAATCCGCCCCGGATGGGGCGATGGTATGAAGATATCAAGGGGGCAAATGCGGGGCATTTGTCCCCTTCAATTTATAGAAGCCCGAGGAAAGCGGTAAGCTGAGGCCGGAATGCGCAGAGCTGTGCCCGCCGGGCAGGGGCAATCAATTTACGTGGTCTGCTCCGACAGGGCCTGAAAGATGGCCCGGTTGTGGTGGACCGCAGGGGAATCGGGTTTATAGAGAGCGGCCAGCTCGTTGAAGGCATTTGCCCGTTTTGCGTCGCCCAGGCGGCTGTAGCAGACGCACAGCTGGATGCAGGGCAGGTAGCCGTAGCAGTCGGGGGAGACGAAGCTGCCCCGGCGGTCATCCCGGGTGCAGGTCAGGGCCAGGGTGTACCAGTAGGCGGCCTGCCGGTGCTGCTCTTTCTGGAAAAACCAGCGGCCGATTTCACAGCAGACCTCCGCCCGGGGCCAGTCGTAGGTGAAGGTGCGCAGCAGCGCCGCCAGCGCCGCCTGCTCGTCGCCCAGCTCCCTGTGACAGTAGGCGCAGTGACAGCAGGCGTCGATGTTGTTCTCCATCCAGCCCCGGCCCTCCTCTAAAAACGCCTCAAAGACGGCCAGGGCTTCCTCCCAGCGTTTGTGGTAGTAGAGCTCCCGGCCGTAGTAGAATTGCTGACGGGGTTCCAGCTCCTGCCCCGCGGCCAGCTGGCCCTCATAGATTCGCAGGTTTCGGTCCGGGTCGGAGGGGTGGGTCTTTTTATGGGTGACGGCAAAATCCCCGTACAGAACAGTCCCCACCGAGGGAACCACCTCGTGGACGGCCCCGATCCAGCACATTCCTGCCCGGTTTTTGATGAGCCGCTCCCGATAGTAGGAGAAGGTCACCCGGCCGCTCTCGTCGAAGCCGGTGTGATAGGGGGCCATGACCACCGAGACACCGGGGTCCAGCTCCTCTTTCAAGGCCCGGAATTTCTCCTGGTCCTCCTCTAAAAGTACGTCGTCGGCGTCCAGCCACAGACAGTAGTCCATGGTTGCGTGGGAAAAGGACTCGTTTCGGGCGGCGGCGAAGTCGTCTTGCCAGGGGAAATCAAAAATTTTGTCCGTGTAGCGGGCGGCGATCTCCCGGGTGCTGTCGGTGGAGCCGGTATCCACAATGACGATCTCGTCTACCAGCTCCGCCGCGCTGTCCAGACAGCGTGCCAGCACATCCTCCTCGTTTTTTACAATCATGCACAGGCTGATGCTCACCATATAGCAGTCTCCTTTGCTCAGATATAGGGGGACCCCCACCGGTTAAACCGATGGGAGTCCCTTTTTGCTGGAAAAACGGCCGTGCCGTCCTTAATCACTCAGTCGAACGAGGGACAGGGACGCGCCCACTCCGTCGCCCATCAGAGTGGCGCCGCCGATTGTATCGGTGTACATCTGAAGGGAAAGGGGGATGCCCGCATGCAGCGTACGCAGGATCCGGCATTCAAAGCTGGAGAGGGAAGCCAACGGCGCGATGACGGAGTCCTCCATGCGCACGTTGTTGTACATCAGCCGGGTTCCCATTTTCAGGGCCGCGGTGATATTCACATGGTAGGTGATCAGATAGATACCGCTTTTGCTCACCGTAAACACCGTGTTGTCCGGGCTGACGGTGATCTCCGGGGAGAGGAGCTGGGCGTCAGGCAGGGGAATGGGGGTGCCGCCTGTAGACACCTGGAGCGTGGGACCCTTGGTATTGGCGGCATAGGCGGAAATCAGGCTGGGACCGGTGGCACCGGCGGGGCCGGCAGGACCTTCGGGGCCTGTCGCGCCCGTCGCGCCGGCGGGGCCTGTCGCGCCCGCCGCGCCCGGCTTGCCCTGGGGGCCGGTGGGACCGATGGCGCCGACCGCGCCGGCGGGGCCCTCCGCGCCCACGGGGCCTGTGGGGCCTGTGGGGCCCTCAGCGGGCCCCTGCGCTCCGACGGGGCCGACAGGTCCGGTGGGGCCGAGATACACCGGGGCCTTCATGGCCGCGCTCAGCTTGGCGGTGAGCAGCATCTGCTGTTCCATCACGTCCGACATGGTGTCCTGCACGCTCTTGTTGACCTTCATGACCTCCTCGAGGTCCGCCGCCTTCTCAAGGCCGGGCAGGGTCCCCAGAACGTATTGCAGCTTTTCCCCCTGGGTGTTGAGGATATGGCTCAGGCTGAGCTCCTCAGCGGCGATGGAGGAGATGATCCCGTTGATGCTGCCCTCTCGGGTCAGCGGGGGGTCAATCTGAGGGAATGTTGGCATCGGCATACTACCCCTCCTCTCAGCTCAGACGGATGACGGACAGGTTCGCGCCGCCGGAGCCGGGCAGCAGGGTGATATTGGCGAGAGGGCCAAACATCTGAAGGGATACGGTGGACCCGGCGGTCAGATCCACAATGATCTCCGCGGAAAAATGACTCCTGAGCACCGTGGGTGGCACCGCAATGGATGGCGCTATGACGGAGGCCGGGTCGGCCTTGTTGTTGATCATCAGACGCGTGCCGGCATTGGAGGGCACGCTGGTGTTGACATTGTAGGAGATCAGGTAGCGTCCCGTGGTGTTCACCGTGAGCTGCGTGCCGGTCGGGGTACTCTTGATATCCGAGGACTTCCGCATGACCTCACTCATGGGGATGACAGCGCCATCTGCCAACACACTGATGGTCTGGCCGCTGATGCTTGCCAAATAGGCGGAGGTGGCAGTGACGGGGAGACCGGCGGGACCGGTAGCGCCGGTGGGGCCCGTGGCGCCGGTAGCGCCGGTGGGGCCCGTGGCGCCGGTGGCACCGTCATCCCCCCAGGGGCCCTCCGGACCGGTGGCGCCGGTGGCGCCCGTAGCGCCGGTGGGGCCGGTGGGTCCAGTGGGGCCGGTGGCGCCCATGGGACCGCCGGCAGGGCCGGTAGCGCCGGTGGGGCCGGTGGGACCGGTGGGACCCTGCATGGGGGAGGCCGCCAGAGCCCCCTGCATCTTCGCCTTCAGGAAGAGTTGGTTCTGCACGGCGGTCTCCAGCATGCTGCGAACGCTCTCGGTGGCGGTCAGCACGTCGCCCACCGTGGCGGAGGGGCCGCTGAGACCGGGCAGGGTGCCCAGGATATATTGCAGCTTCTCGCCCTCAGCGTTGAGGATATGGCTCAGTCCGAGCTCCTCCATGGCGATGGAGGAGAGAATTTGATTGACCGCGTTTTCACGCTCAATGGGGGGGTCAACTTTGGGAAAGCTGGGCAGAGACATAATTGAGAATCTCCTTTCAAATTTAAAGCGCGCTGTGAATATGTGGGTGCGGCAGCGGGAGAAAACGCTCTGCCGCGCCACACCCGAAACACACTATGCCCCCGGCCGCCTGGGCGTTCCAGCCGGAACCAAAGGGGCTCCGCTGTCATAGGGTAGGACGGCGGCACGGATATCCTGCCGCACATTTCTGTCCCGGCCCTGCCGGGATGCGATATGGAGTTTTTGAATATGTCTATGCCTTCCTTCCCCGAAAACGGAGCGGATATGACACGGGAAGAAGCTCTAACTATGATTATCGCCTGCATTGCCATGGAGGAGCTTGCCCTGAGCCATATTCTCAACGCTGGGGGTGAACATCTGCAATTCATCCTGGGAACGCTGCCTGGAACAAGCTCCCAGGATGTGCTGGCCGCCCACAAAAGCATCACTGCCCTGATAGAGGCGGTGACGCACAACCAGATGCTGCTGAAGAACAAGCTGGACCATGTGCTGGAGTTTGTCCCGCATCCGCCCGAGCTCTCCCAGCCGGCGTTCCCGGTTCAGCCCCCGTCCCCGTCGCAGCCCACGCCCCCGGCTCCGCCGGCCCCGCCGCCCCCCTATGTCCCTGTCTGCCCGACGCCATCCCCGCCGCAATACGCAGTCCCATGGCCTCCGGCCCGTCCAGCTCCATACCGGGTGCTGCCCTGCGCAAAAAGCGCCCTTCAGCTGATCGGCCAGCGGGAGAGAATGCTGTGGGAACCGGACAGCCGTCTGTTCTGGCGGCAGCGGGGCCGCTCGGGACGAAACATCTGCTGGGACGGACGCGCCCCCGGGCAGATTCAGCTGAACCCGGGAAAGAGCTATGTGGTCCAGTACACATTGAATGTCTGTGCAATTTCCCCGGCAGAAGGGGCCGGAAGAATCCTGCTCAGCCAATCGCCCTGCGGCGCATTCGCGGATACGCCGCCGCTGTGCCTCCCCTTGCAGCGCCTGACACATGGGCCCCAAACCCTGCACCATGTCTCGGTGCTGCACCCCTGCGCAAGCTGCGGATGCGGGACGGCGCTGTCGCTGGTGCTGGATTCGCAAACGCCCCTGTGCGTCGAACGGGCGTCGATGGACATTGTGGAACTTTAGTGAAAAACCCGAAAGCCTTGATACGTCAAGGCTTTCGGGCAAAGAACGCCCCCGCACGATGGAAACGGCTGACCGCGGCCTGTACCAGTCAGGCAGGTCATGCCGCTTGGGCGCGGGAGAGGAGGGCTGTACATGAAAGTGATCATTAGTGCGGACACATTGATTGCGCTGGCGGAGCTGTTGACCGCCTTGGGCGTGATCGGCGGCGTGATCCTCTGGTGCATCAAGTTTGTTCAGCGGAGCAGGCGGCAGCATGAGGAGCTGAAGGCGATCCGCCGGGAGCAGACCCTGATCTGCTATGGACTGCTGGCCTGTCTTCAGGGGCTGAAGGAGCAGGGCTGCAACGGCCCGGTCACCGAAGCCATGAACCGGATAGAGGAACACCTCAATCAGGCCGCGCACGATGAAGAAGGGTGAGCGTTGGAAAGGAGCGGTAAATTATGAATCAGATCGACTGGAAACGTAAGTTGAGTTCCCGTAAGCTTTGGGCGGCCATAGCGGGTATCGTTACCGGGCTGGCGATGGTGTTTAAGCTGGATGAGAGCACCATCAGCTCGGTGGCGGGCGCGGTGGTGTCTGTGGCTTCTGTGGTAACCTATATCATCACTGAGGGTAAGGTGGATGCGGAAAACGTTAAAAAAACGGCGGAGAAGACGGGAAATTACCATGAAACTCCGAAAGTGTCTAGTTTGAACGCGGTCCAAAATACAGCGGGATCGGTGCAGGGGGAATAAGCTGACAGGCTGGATCAAAAAGCTTGTAGTCCTTGAAACACAAGGACTACAAGTGAAAAATAATTTCCGCCTGATTAGAACAGGGAGTGAACGGAAATAGGTACGCCTCACCTTTTTAGGGGTGAGGCGTTTTGGCAATTATTTGAAGACCAATTTATATTGGTCAATTCCAGGTATCGTTTTTAAGAAAGCTTCAATAACATTTTTGGCTTCTTCATCGGCTTGCGTAAGGAGACCTTGATCAATAGCGATTTGCTCCATAACGTTTTTTTCTGCGCTGATAAATTTATTGTAATCATTAAATGTGGTCTGATTGAACAAATTGTTTTTGACCTCTAAAACGTTAATGGTCTCCTGTGGGATGTTATGGTCGAAAATTTTGCTGGAGGGAATTGTTACTGTGATTGTTTTAGTGAGTTCATTCACATTGAATTTGACCCCTTTAAGGTCTATGCTGGTTGTTATGACACCATCGTATGTAGCGAGTAGACTTGTATCGCTGAAGGGCATGGTCCATCCCCAAAGCCAGGTCTTGTCGCTTTCCTGACGGCTTGCGTTTCTGTACATATATTTCTGAGTTACCAGTTCACTAAGGGAACTGATTTGTTCTTCGAGAACATTTCTTGTTACAACAGGCACAGTTTCCTGTACGTTGAGGAGTTCTTCCACTTGATTTGTGAGCTCCTCGTTAATTGCGTTTAGGTCGCTTACCTGCTGGGTCAAAGCGTTTGTAGATTCTTGATACAGGTTTAATTGCTCCTCCGCATAGGTCAGTTGTTCCTGCACATTACTTAATTCAGCTAATTTGGTTGTTATTTCGCGGTTTTCTTTTTTCAGTCTGCTGTAATCTGCTGCGCGCTGTACCGTTAGAACTGCGCCAACACAAATTAAAACAAAAACAATAATACCGATCCATTTGCGTTTTGCCTTAATCAAGGCAAGCACATTTGTAAAAACAGCCAACTCCCCCATATTTCAAAAACCTCCCAAATTTTGTAGGGCCCAGGGGCTTTCGCCCCTGGGTGCCGGACAAAACAAAAACACTGCGTAGCGCAAACCTACACAGTGTGAGAATCATATTCCACCTAACAAAAAATGGCAGGAAACAAATACAGCAAAGGCACCCTTTGACAAATAAGGGTGAAATGTCGTATAATATCCTCTGCGGATACGGTTGGATGCCGTTGTATAGGTGTGGTTCTCACCTGTGCAGGCCTGCAAGTGTTGCGAGCACTTGTGGGCCGCCGCGCTTTTGTTTTCCTTGTCGATTATACCACGGAAGTTCTGCCAATGCAAGACAACTTTGCCAGAACTTTTAGAAAACAACAGGCTGGAAGGGATATTCCTTCCAGCCTGTTGTTATACCTCAATGGTGTTGGCATCCCGGAGGTGGGACTGTGTGTACAGGATGATGCTGTCGCCCTCCTTGAGGACCAGGTCGCCGTTGGGGATAAGGACGTTGCCCTTCCGCCGGACCATGACGATGATGGTCTGGCGGGAGATGTCCAGCTCCCGGATGGGCAGGCCGTTCCAGGGGTTCTGACTGCGCAGCACCATCTCCTTCAGGTCGATGTGCTTGTCGTCCCCCAGGGACTTGGCCCCCAGCACCAGGGTGTCGCCGGCGCGGAGCTCCACGCTGCCCCGGGGCACTACGATCTTCCCGTTGCGCTGGATGGCGGCCACAATGACGCCGGCGGGCAGGCCCAGCTCTACGATGGTCTTTCCCGCCCAAGGGTCCTTGGGAAGCAGGGGGACCTTGATAAAGTGGATATCCGACTCATGGGCGTATTCGCTGAGCCGTTTAATCCGGGAGTACTGGTCCACGAAGCCGGCGGAAATGATACCGGTGGGGATGGCCACCATGCCCACACCCAAGAAGCTGATGATAATGCCGAACAGCTTGCCCATGGTGGTGATGGGGTAGATGTCCCCGTAGCCCACGGTGAGCAGGGTGGACACCGACCACCAGATGCCGGAAAAGGCGTTGGTGAACACCTGGGGCTGGGCCTCGTGCTCCAGGCTGTACATGCACAGGCTGGAGGCCAGCATCAGCACCAGAATGATGAACACCGAGGACAGCAGCTGCTGCCCCTTGCTGGTGATGACCTGGGTAATGACATTCAGCGAGTCATAGTAGGCGTTGATGCGGAACAGCCGGAAGATGCGCACCACCCGGAACATGCGGAAGGCCACCGCTCCGGCGGGGAAGAAGAAGGGCAGGTAGTAGGGCAGGAAGGAGAGCAGGTCCACCACCCCGCTGAAGGACAGGGCGTATTTCAGCACCGCCCGGGGCTCCGACAGGTCGGGAAAGAGGGCCCGGGCGGTCCACAGCCGCAGGCAGTAGTCCACGGCGAAGAAGGCGACTGTCACCTGCTCCAGGGTGAGCACCAGCCACCCAAAGGGGAGGCGGACCGCCTCAAAGGTGTATAGAATGCTGGCGGCCAGGTTGGCCACAATGGCCAGGGCGTTGATAAGGTCGTAGAGGCGGCTGAGCCAGTCCTGGTCGTAGCCCACCTCAATGATCTCGCTGACCCGCTTGCGCCGGGCCATTCGGGTGTTCTTGTCTGTCATTTCAGCTCTTGTGCTTGCCCAGGTAGGCCTCCTTCACCTTCTCGTCGGCCAGCAGCTGCGCGCCGGTGCCCGACAGGGTGATGTTGCCCGTCTCCAGAACGTAGGCCAGATCGGCGATTTTCAGGGCCATGTTGGCGTTCTGCTCGATGAGCAGGATGGTGACGCCCTGGCGGTTGATTTCGCCGATGATGGAGAAGATATCCTGCACCACCAGAGGGGCCAGGCCCAGGGAGGGCTCGTCCAGCATCATCAGCTTGGGGCGGGACATGAGGGCCCGGCCCACGGCCAGCATCTGCTGCTCGCCGCCGGACAGGGTGCCGGCCAGCTGCCAGCTGCGCTCCTCCAGCCGGGGAAAGAGGGTGTATACCCATTTGATGTCCTTTTCAATCTCCGCCTTGTCCCTGCGCAGGTAGGCGCCGATTTTCAGGTTTTCCAGCACCGTCATGTCGGGGAAGACCCGCCGCCCCTCGGGGCTCATGGCGATGCCGGCGCTGATAATCCGGTCGATGGACTTGCCCAGCAGCTCCTCCCCGTTCCACTGGATGGAGCCGCTCTGGGCCTTCACCAGGCCGGTGATGGTGCGCAGGGTGGTGGACTTGCCGGCGCCGTTGGCCCCGATCAGGGTGACGATCTTGCCGTCGGGCACCTCCAGCGAGATGCCCCGCAGGGCCTGGATGCCGCCGTAGGCCACGTGCAGATTTTCAATTTTAAGCATCCTCGACCACCCCCAGATAGGCGTCTATGACGCGGTTGTTGTTTTGAATCTCCTCCGGCGTGCCCTGCGCGATAAGCTTGCCGAAGTCCAGCACATAGATGCGGTCGGAGATATCCATAACCAGGTCCATGTGGTGCTCGATCAGGAAGACGGTCATGTGGAAGTCGCTGCGGATCTGACCGATAAAGGCGGTAAGCTCCTGGGTCTCCTGGGGGTTCATGCCGGCGGCGGGCTCGTCCAGCAGGAGGAGCTTGGGGTCGGTGGCCAGAGCCCGAGCGATTTCCAGCCGGCGCTGCTTGCCGTAGGGCAGGGAGGTGGCCAGTTCGTCCTTCACGTCGTAGAGACCCACCGTCTCCAGCAGCTGGGCCACCCGCTCCCGCTGTTCCTGCTCCTCCCTGTGGTTCATGCGGAAGGAGGCGGCCAGGAAATTGGTGTGGGTGCGGCAGTGCATGGCGATAAGCACGTTGTCAAACACCGTCTGAGACTTCCACAGCCGAATGTTCTGGAAGGTGCGGGCCATGCCCAGCTGGGTGATCTTGTCGGGGGTGGGAGCCAGGACGTGGGTGTAGCTCCCCGCTTCTTCCCCCTTGTAGAGCTTTTTCATCTTACCCTGGGGGTGGTTTTCCACGATTTTGTCCCCCTGGAACCACACCGCCCCGTTGGTGGGCTGGTACACGCCGGTGATTACGTTGAAGGCGGTGGTCTTGCCGGCGCCGTTGGGGCCGATCAGGGCCACGATCTCTCCCTCGTTGACCTCCAGATTCAGGTTGTCCACGGCCACCACGCCGCCGAACTGCATGGTGACGTTTTCCACTTTTAAGATACTGCTCATTTTCCGGCCGCCTCCTTCCTGGCGCGCTTTTTAAACAGGTCGGGCAGCTCCCGGTCCCCCATGATGCCCTTGCGGAAGAACAGCACCACAATCATGATAATGACGGAGAACACCACCAGGCGGAAGCCGTTGCGGAAGATGCCGGGGGCGTTGATGCCCAGGAAGCTGCCGGAGTCCAGGCCCCGCAGCCACCACTCGGAGGCGGCGATGAACAGCATGGCCCCGATGCAACTGCCGGAGATGGAGCCGATGCCCCCCAGCACCACCATGAGGAGGATCTCATAGGTCATGGCGGACTTGAAGTTGCTGGCCTGGGCGATGCCCAGCACCATGGCCATGCCGGCCCCGGATACCCCGGCGAAGAAGGAGCTGATGCAGAAGGACATGATTTTGTGCCTGGCCAGGTTGATGCCCATGGCCTCGGCGGCCACCTCGTCGTCCCGGATGGCCTTGAAGGACCGGCCGTAGGTGGAGTTCACCAGCAGGACGATAAGGGCGATGCACACGGTGGCCAGCAGCACGGGGACAAAGGTGGTCAGGCTGATGGTGGTGCCGCCCAGCTTGAGCTGGAAGGAGTTGATGCGCACAAAGCTTTTCAGGGGGTTGGAGCCGTTGGTGACGGGACCCAGCTTGCCCCACTGGAAGACCGCCCGGACCACCTCGGCAAAGCCCAGGGTGGCGATGGCCAGGTAGTCGGATTTCAGCCGCAGCACCGGCAGGCCGATAAGCCAGGCAATCAGGGTGGCGGCCAGCCCCGCGGCGACGATGGCCAGCACCACGCCCAGCAGGGTGCCCACCGGGCCCATGGCATTGCCCAGCACCTCCGGGAAGGAGAGACGGATAGCGGCGTCGTAGTACTGATAGACCACATCCCGGGCTTCGGAGGGGATGGTGAGGATGGCGTAGGTGTAGGCGCCGATCAGCATGAAGCCGGCGTGCCCCAGGGAGAACAAGCCGGTAAAGCCGTTGAGCAGGTTCATGGACACGGCGGCCAGGGCGTAGATGGAGCCCTTTTGCAGCACCTTCAGGAGCATGGACATGCTGTCAGTGGGCTGGATGACCTGGTCCAGAACAATGACAAGGGCCAGCATGGCGGCCACCAGAAGCAGGGAGATGAGATTGGTCTTTTTGCGGGTTGTAATCATAGCTGTCTCCCCCTTCCTATACCTTGTCGGTGGTCTTCTCACCGAACAGGCCGGTGGGCTTGAAGACCAGAACGATAATCAGCAGCGCAAAGGTGAATGCGTCGGAGAAGGTGGCCAGCTCCAGGGGCTCCTTCAGCACGCCCACGGCCTGTAGAATGATGTCCAGGCCCTTGATGATGTTTTCGCATATGCCGATGATGAAGGCGCCCACCACCGCGCCGGGGATGGAGCCGATGCCGCCGAAGACGGCGGCCACAAAGGCCTTTAGGCCGGGCATGCCACCCGAGGTGGGGACCACGCCGGGGTAGTTGGAGAAGTAGAGCATGGAGCCCACGGCAGCCAGGAAGGAGCCGATTACAAAGGTGACGGAAATGACATTGTTGATGCGGATGCCCATGAGCTGGGCGGTCTCAAAGTCCCGGGAGACGGCCCGCATGGCCATGCCCACCCTGGTGTGATTGATAAGCCACACCAGAACGATCACCAGCGCCACCGTGAGGAAGGGGGTAATCAGGGTAACCCGCTTGGTGGGGGAGCCGAACACCGTGATGGGGTCGGAAATCCAGGGGATGGTGGGGTAATTTTTGTTCAGGCCGCCGGTGATATACAGGGCCAGGTTTTGCAGCAGGTAGCTCACGCCGATGGCCGAGATCATCACCGACATCCGGGGGGCGGTGCGCAGGGGCTTGTAGGCCGCACGCTCGATGAGAAAGCCCAGAAGGACTGTTAAAGCAATCATCAGCGGTACCGCCAGATACAGGGGCATGGAGGCGGAGAGATAGACCATTATCAGTCCGGCCACCATAAACACGTCTCCGTGGGCAAAGTTGATCAGGCGCAGGATGCCGTATACCATGGTGTAGCCGATGGCGATAAGGGCATACTGCCCGCCCACTGAAATGCCCGAGAGCAGATACGGCAGGACGGTATTCATCAGATCCATAGGGCTTCTTCCTCTCTACAGTAGTGTGACCGGGCTGTCCCGAAGGAGCGCCGCCGGACGGACGCCCCTTCGGGACAGCCCCGTGGGGGCCTGGGATGCGAGCGCCGGCGGGGGCCAGGCGGCCCCCGCCGGTGTGTTTAATGTGGGAAAAGGGCTTACACACCCTGCTGGGCCACGAACTCCCAGCTGCCGGTCTCGGTGTTGCAGTGCTTGACGTAGGCCACGTCGCGGATGGCGTCGCCGTTCACATCGTCAAAAGCGATGTGGCCGGACACGCCGTCGAACTCCACGCCGCCCAGCACAGCCATCACGTCGGCGGGCTTGGTGGAGCCGGCGGCCTTCAGGGCCTCCAGGGCCACATAGTAGGCGTCGTAACCCATAACGGTGACGGCGGCCACCTCGTCATTGCCGTTGTTGTTGGTCAGGTTGGTGGCGTCGGCATTGATCCACTCCTTGATGCCGGCGTCAAACTCCGGGTCACCGCCCTCCTGGTAGAAGGTAGTCACGTTCACGTCCACGTCCTTGCCCTTGGCGGCGGCGGTGATGACGTTGGAGTCCCAGGTGTCGCCGGCCAGCATGGGCATGCCCAGGGACTGGGTGGCGGCCTGGTCGATAATCAGGGCGGCGGCCTCGGTGGACACGGGGGCGAAGAAGACCTGAGCGCCGGAGTTCTTGGCGTTGGTCACGTAGGAGCTGTAGTCAGAGGTGCCCTCGGGGAAGGTCTCATACACGCAGTTGTCCTTGCCGAAGGCCTCCATGAAGTAGTTGCACAGGCCCACGGAGTAGTCGTCGCCCTGCTTGGCCAGGCAGTAGGCCTTGGAGGCGGAGAACTTATCCTTGGCGAAGTTGGCCAGAACGGTGCCCTGGAAGGGGTCCAGGAAGCAGATGCGGAAGTAGTGGCTGTTGCCGGCGGTGACCTGGGGGTTGGTGCAGGTCACGCCGATGGCGGGCACGCCCGCGTCACCGAAGGTGTCGGAGGCGGCGATGGACACGCCGGAGCCGTAGGAGCCCAGCACGATAGACACGCCGCCGGCCACCAGAGTCTGGGCGGCGGAGGGCGCCTTGTCGTTGGAGGACTGGTTATCGGCGTAGACCAACTCCACGGTGTAGGTCTCGCCGCCGATCTCCACGGTGGGAGTCTTCTCGTTGGCATACTGCATGCCCAGAATCTCCTGCTTGCCGCCGGAGCCGTTGTCGCCGGACTGGGGCTCAAACACGCCGATCTTGACCACCTTGTCGCCGGCGGCGCTGCCGGAGCCGGTGGGGTTGCCCGGAGTGCTGCCGCCGGGATTGCCGCCGCCGCAGGCGGCCAGGCTCAGGACCATCGCGGAGGCCAGAGCCAGAGAAAGAAGCTTTTTCATTTTATTCCTCCTATTTTCACAAGGACCTTTCGGCCCAGGGTGATAAAGAGATTTTAAGGTATTTTTCCCCACTTTTCAAGCCGAATATTTGACAGAAAGTTTTCCCCTCCCCTTCCTCCGGGGGGCGTCCGGCGGGACAGATTTCCAATTCGTGTCCGTCTGTTGCGGACCGGACAGGGGATAGGGCTGGTTTTTGCGGTCAAATGTCCGCCTGTGAAAGACGGGCCGCTTGGTCATTTTGCCGGGCAGGAAAAACAATTTTAGCCTCCGCGGGATGAAATGGATGGGGAAAAGGGGATATCTGCCGAAGAAAACAGTTGACAAGCGGAGAAAATATGATAAAATAAGTCCCGCGAAACGCGATGAAGGAGCCCAGCGCAGAGACAGCGGCCCCAAGCGAGGGGGGAGGGTGAAAGCCCCCGGCCGGACCTGTCTGCGCAAGCCACTCCCCAGCGGCCCGGGACGACCGGGACGGCCCGCCCCCGTTACGGACGAAAGAGACGCCCCGCGCCGCGGGGATAATCAGGGTGGTACCGTGGATGTTTTCCGCCCCTGACAGTATGTCAGGGGCGGTTTTTCATTATACCACTTGAACCAAAACCCGTCTCAGAGGCCGGGGCGGGGAAACCGGAGGGAGGAAGCGGCTGTTGAAGCAATCTGTGGATGATGGAGGAGCTGCCATGAGAAAAAAATTTGCTCTGCTGCTGGCCGCGCTGGCGGCGCTGTTTCTGCTGTCGGGCTGTAAGGTGTCCGGCAACCCCCTGCCCGAGGGGATGGAGGGGGATACTGTGCTGGAGCAGGGGCGGGAGATTGTCGCCCTGCTGAACGGCGGGGAGTGGCAGGAGGTCTACAGCCGCCTGCGCGTCGACGCCCAGGAGACTGCCAGCCCCGAGACCATCCAGTCCTATATGGAGGAGCGGCTGGAAAAGGCCGGCGCTTTCAAAGAGGAGGACGAGGCCTTCGCCACCGGGCAGAAGATTAAGGAGACCGGCGAGGAATACGGCACGGCGGTGCTCTACTGTAAGCACGAGAAAAAGAGCATCATGTACCGCGTGGCCTACAGCACCGACATGGAGCTGATGGGCATTGAGGCCAGAGTGCGGTAGGTCAATGTCCCGCCCGCAGGCGGCCAGCCTCCTTTCGAAAGGAGGTGCCCCAGTTCGCAAACTGGGGCGGAGGATTGCATTTTGGCGAAGCCAAAATATGCGAAGCAAATGAGGTTTTGCAAACTTGGGTTTACTCCGTATGTTTTGCTTCGCAAAACGCAATCCTCAGTCAGCCTGCGGCTGACAGCCCCTTTCCAAAGGGGCCTTTTGGGAAGAAACCTGTAAAATTTATTATATCTTGGAGGTAATCAACATGAAAGAACCCAAACCCTACGGTCTGAACGAGCTGCGGGAGATGTTCCTGAAATTTTTTGAGAGCAAGGGCCATCTCCGTCTGCCCAGCTTCTCCCTGATCCCTCAGAACGACGCGTCTCTGCTGCTCATCAACAGCGGCATGGCCCCCATGAAGCCCTGGTTTACCGGGGAGGAGGAGCCCCCCCGCCACCGGGTGTGCACCTGCCAGAAGTGCATCCGCACCGGCGACATTGAGAACATCGGCAAGACCGCCCGCCACGGCACCTACTTCGAGATGCTGGGCAACTTCTCCTTTGGCGACTACTTCAAAAAGGAGGCCATTCCCTTTGCCTGGGAGTTCCTCACCTCTCCCGAGTGGGTGGGCCTGGACCCGGAGCGGCTGTACCCCTCCGTCTTTGCCGGCAACGAGACCACCCCCGCCGACGACGAGGCCTTCCGCATCTGGCACGAGGTGATTGGCATTCCCGAGGACCGCATTTTCAAGTTCGGCAAGGCGGATAACTTCTGGGAGCACGGCTCCGGCCCCTGCGGCCCCTGCTCCGAGATCTACTACGACCGGGGAGAACAGTGGGGCTGCGGCAAGCCGGGCTGCACCGTGGGCTGCGACTGCGACCGGTATATTGAGGTCTGGAACGTGGTCTTTTCCCAGTTCGACAACGACGGCGAGGGCCACTATGAGGAGCTGAAGCAGAAGAACATCGACACCGGCATGGGCCTGGAGCGGCTGGCCTGCGTCTGCCAGGGGGTGGCCTCCCTCTTTGATGTGGACACCGTGATGAACATTACAAACAAGGTGAGCGAGATTACCCACGCCCATTACGGAGAGTCGAAAGAGAAGGATGTATCCCTCCGTGTAATCACCGACCACATTCGCTCCGCCACCTTTATGATCTGTGACGGCGTCCTCCCCTCCAACGAGGGCCGGGGCTACGTCCTGCGCCGTCTGCTGCGCCGGGCCGCCCGCCATGGCAAGCTGCTGGGCGTCAACGAGCCCTTCCTGTACACCGTGTGCGACACCGTTGTCCATGAGAATGAGGGCCACTACCCCGAGCTCCGGGAGCGGCAGGACTATATCACCAAGGTCATCCGTGTGGAGGAGGAGAATTTTGCCAAGACCATCGACGGCGGCCTGAAAATTTTCTCTGACATGCTCAAGGGCCACCAGGAGAAGGGTGAAAAGACCTTCTCCGGCGCGGATGCCTTCAAGCTCTACGACACCTACGGCTTCCCCGTGGACCTGACCCTGGAGATGGTGGAGGAGCAGGGCATGACCCTGGACGAGACGGAGTTCCACAAGCAGATGGAGGAGCAGCGCCAGCGGGCCCGGAAGGCCCGGGAGGCCCTGGGCGACCTGGGCTGGGCCGGCGTGGAGTTCGGCAAGGAGGTCCCCGCTACCGAGTTTGTGGGCTATGATAAGGACATGGTCAGGGATGCCAGGGTGGTGGCCATTGTCGTAGAAGGAGAGCTGGTGGACGAGATCATGGGTGGCGGAGAGGCCATTGTGGTGCTGGACAAGACCCCCTTCTACGCCGAGATGGGCGGCCAGGTGGCCGACCACGGTACAATTACCCATGACAGCGGACGCGGGATGCTGTTTGAGGTCACCGACGTGCAGAAAAACAAGGGCGGCAAGTATATGCACTACGGCAAGTTGATGGAGGGCTCCATCAAGGTGGGAGGCACCGTGTACGCCTCCATCGACAAGGAGCGCCGTCAGGCCGTCATGCGGGCCCACTCCGCCACCCACCTGCTGGACGCCGCCCTGCGCTCCGTGCTGGGCGACCACGTCCACCAGTCCGGCTCCCTGGTGGAGCCCGACCGCCTGCGCTTCGACTTTACCCACTTCAACGCCATGACCCCCGAGGAACTGGGCCAGGTGAGCGCCATCGTCAACGACATGGTGCTCATGGGCAGCGACGTCACCACCGAGGTCCTGCCCATTGAGGAGGCCAAGAAGAAGGGGGCCATCGCCCTCTTTGGCGAGAAGTACGGCGACACCGTCCGGGTGGTTGAGATGGGCGACGGCTTCTCCGTGGAGTTCTGCGGCGGCACCCATCTGGACAATACCGCCAAGGTGGGCGTGTTCCACATCACCAGCGAGTTCTCGGTGGCTGCCGGCGTGCGCCGCATCGAGGCCACCACCGGCCGGGTGTCGCTGGAGACCATGAACCGCAATCAGGAGCTGATTTTCCAGGCCGCCGCCGCCCTCAAAGCTAAGCCCGGCGAGCTGCGGGAGAAGGCGGAGGCCGCTATGGCTGAGATGAAGGCCCTGCGTCAGCGCATCGACAAGCTGCTGGCCAAGGAGGCCGCCGGCGAGACTGACCGCATCCTGTTCGGCGCCCACGAACTGGGCGGCTTGAAGGTCATCACCGCCACTGTCCCCGAGGCCGACGCCGCCCGCCTGCGCCAGATGGGCGACATCCTCAAAGACCGGGAGCCCAATGTGGTGGCCGTGCTGGCCGCCGTCAGCGGGGAGAAGATCACCTTCCTGTGCGTCTGCGGCAAGGAGGCTGTGAAGAAGGGGATCAAAGCCGGGGATATCATCAAGCAGGTGTCCGCGATTGCCGGCGGCTCCGGCGGCGGCAAGCCCGATTCCGCCATGGGCGGCGGCAAGGACCCGCTGATGGTGGACAACGCTCTGGCTATGGTGGACAACGTGGTGTCTATGAAGCTGGGGCTATAAGGAAGTATACGATATGAGCGATATGGCTTGGGAGTACCGCATGACCTTATCTGAACAGAAGGATGAGCGAGGCGTCGTTTCGGTTGACGAACAGCTTCGGGTATTACAGAAGTTTGGATTTACGCTTTCAGAACAGACAGTTTTGGCAATGCGTGAACTTTGGAAAGAGTGGGAAGAAGAGGGAAGTTGGGGCTATGAATATTCTCTTCCCCTGTATCTGGATGGATGCGGCGATTACAACTATGAAAACTACACCTGGACACCTTCCTCCAGCCAGATTTACGCCTACGACTGTGAGTTTTTTGACGTGGAGGGCATGTATCAGATTTACCTTAAAGGATTGCAGTCTATCTCTGAGGGAGAACTGACCTTCACCGATATCACGACAGACTATAGCAAAGCAAATTTCGAGAATCGGGGCGGAACGGTGGATGTCCGTTTCAAGCTGAACGGAAAAGAATGTCGTTTTGAAGCGGAATTTATGGGCGACTGGCTGGATGCACACATCCGGAACGAGGTGAACCGCTGTCTGGAGGAGCTTAGTGTAGAAAAGCGTTTCTATGCCACAGACTGCGATCAGGGTGAAATCATTTTCTTCTGTACCGAAAAATGGGCCAGGGAGTTTGAATCGGCTACCCTGTGTTATATGAGCGACAAAGTAAACTATTGAGTTCGCCTGTGAAAGGAACAGATGCCATGACCAGGGACGATTTAAAGCGCTTTTGGGCGCTGGACATTGATTTTTATGCCGTTGATCTTCCGGATGGGGGAGAAGATTTTGATTACTTCTGCACCCCTGTGGGAGCGGAATGTGTGGGCTGCTTGGGCTGGGATGGCATCCACTTTGTCATCCTGCCCGGGGATGAACGGGTATTCTGCGTGGACCCCTGGAGCGGGAAGGGGAAGTATGTCCTGCCTGTAGGGAGCGACTTCCGGGAGTTCCTCTCTTTTGTTCTCTACTGCCGTGGTTCCAGCACCCTTGCTCTGCTTTATGGGATGTCAGAGGAAAGCTTCCGCAGCGACCTGGTGGAAATGGAGCGCGAACGTGCAGAATACGCGGCCCAAACGGATGCTGTTCTGTCTGTCATTGCCCGGGAGTTTGACCTGACCCCCGCCGACCCCTTTGAGAAAGTAAAAGCTCTCCAGGCCAGTTTCGACCCGTCGGAGCTGGAATTTTCCGACGAATATTACGATGTTTTGGGCCTGGAGCGGCCCAAGTAAGGAGGTTTTTCCATGCTTCCCCAGGACCCCATGATTTTACTCAGCTATGTGAACACCAAGCTCCGGGACGAGTATTCCAGCCTGGACGCCCTGTGCGACGACCTGGACGCCGACCGGGAGGAGCTGGTCCGCAGGCTGGAGACCGTGGGCTATACCTACGACGAGGACAAAAACCGTTTTCTGTAAGGAGGAAACGCCATGGGACTGTTCGACAAATTGAAGAAGCCTAAGGACCCCCAGCGGGTGAAGGGGGCGGCGATGCTGTTCTGTCCGGAGCCCGACACCCGGAAGGCGCTGGACCGGGTGGAGGAGCTGTTCCACATTGAGAATAAGGGCGACCGGAACAATATCACCCTGGTGCAGGATGATATGGAGATCATCCTGCTGGCCACCTGTCCCGATGACGAGGGGGAGAACGGGGAATACGCCAAAAACCAGCTGGAGGGGGTGGCGGGATACGTCTACCAAAACCAGACCGGGCTGGTGGAGATCAAGCGCAACCTGTTTTACCACCTGCGCCAGTGCAAGAGCCTGATCCAGGTCGTCTACTCCTTCGACAGCGCCAGTCCGGCGGAGACCCGGGAGAAGGAAAAACAGGTGATGGAACCCCTTCTGGAAATCACAGAGAAGCTCCAAGGGGTCATCACCTTCGGGGACGGCATGACCCTGCTGGACAGCAAGGGCCGGGTGATTCTGGACAAGGCGGGCAAGAGCGAGCTGGAGTACTACATGCCCTCTGAGGTCCCCGTCCCGGGGAGCTGGGCCGAGGACGCGCTCCCGGAGTACCTCGAGCGGCGGGACCGCTCCATGGACCTGCTGCGGGACAAGCACATCTACGTCACCCCCTGGCTGCCCCTGCTGTGGGAGCGGGCGGAGGAGCCGGGCCGCACCCTGGAGGAGGTCTGCGGCCGGGCGGCGGCCTTGCTTATCGTGTCGCTGTACTCCGAGTGCCGGGTGGGGGAGCACATGGCCTATGAGGAGAGCAGGGAATTTGTGGACCCCATCATTGAGGGCTACGGGGCGGAAGGCTTCTTCTCCCCCGACGAGAAGGCCTATCTGGACGACCCCAATTCCACCGAGCAGACCCAAATCCAGTACGCCTGGCAGTATGAGAACCTGTGGGTGATGGAGTGGGCCCTGGGTCTCACCGACGACCTGTTCTGGCCCACCCACATCTGCGACGTGCCCCAGTCCGTCCGGATCATGCGGGAGTACCCCTCCATGGAGGAGCTGACGGCGGCGGCCAGACTGCGCCCCCGGAAGGAGCTGCTGGACCAGGCCGACCTGATCTACCGTCTCCACTGGGCCTGTGTGGACGCCCGGGTGATGAATATGCCCGCCCCCCAGGAGCTGGAGGAGGGCGTGGTCATGGAGCGCCACCGGGCCCTGTTCTGGCTGGCCGGCTGCGACGAGATGTGCGGCTGGGACGATGTTGATTTGTCTACTTAATTGCTTGAAAGGGACAGCCCAGTGGGCTGTCCCTATTGATTAAGCGCGGCACGGCGCGCAGTTTTGACGCCGGTAAGGGCGATAATATCTTTTTTCAGCCAATAGCTCTCCAGCGGGGAGTACCAATACTGTTCTTTCCGCTTTTTAAAAATGCGGTATACCATGTCGGAGTTGTCATAGATGTGGCATACATCGCAGACGGGCACAAGCTGAGGGACTAAGGCCAACGCCTTGTGATAGCGGGAAATGATTTTATCCACCGGAACATCGTGCCCGCCCGCTGAGACGCGGCCGGAAACTCTGGCCACATTAATATAGGGGCTGGCAGTCAACACATAATAGCAGCGAATAAAATAACCGCTGTGAATGTACTCTTTCCGGAGCCGTTCGGTCCTGCAAATACGATAATTTCCGGTTTCTTAGTTGAGCCGCTCACTGTATCGCCCCTGATCTGCCACGCTGCCCATGGGAGTGATGGTTCCGTCCGGGTTTTCCATATAAATCTCCTTTGTTTTTGGGTTGAACCTGGCAATCGGCTGTCCTAAAGCACGCTTTTTCTGTAACTCCAGCTTTACTGCCAGCCTTGCATTCTTGACCAGGATGCCGTCGTCGGGGATAAAATCAGCCATTTAATGTCAACCTCCCATCCATACACAAAAGCCCTTCATTTACACTCCTATTATACTCAGAATTTTATGAAAAGTCCAGCTTAAAAAATAGGTGAGACCCTCAACAAAATTCCCTTCCCAATCGTGTAACAGACAGAAGGACAGAGAGGAGGCGGCCCGATGGGAGCGTACAGCCGGGAGGAGATTGAGGCCATTTACCGGCGGCAGTTCAAGCTGGTGTATCAGATTTGCCTGGTGCTGATGAAAAACGTGTCCGACGCCGAGGACGCCGCTCAGACTGTCTTTCGCAGGGTGATGGAGCGGGGCGAGCCCTTTCGTGATCCGGAGCACGAGCGGGCCTGGCTCATTGTCACCGCCCGGAACGAGTGCCGGGACCAGCTGAAGCACTGGTGGCGCAGGTGCCGGGAGGACGCTTCCGCCCTGGACGCCCTGGTCTGTGAGGAACCCCGGGACGGCCTGGTCTGGGAGCAGGTGGCCGCCCTGCCGGAGAAGCACCGGCTGGTGCTGTTCCTCCACTACTACCAGGGCTACGCCACCGACGAGATCGCCGGCCTGCTGAGGGAAAATCCCTCCACCGTGCGCTCCCGGCTGGTCCAGGCGCGGAAGAAGCTGAAATTGCGATTGGAGGCGGAAGGCTATGGAACCACGTGACTTAAACCGCATGTTTGACCGGCTGGCTCCCACAGCGGACCAGGAACAGGCCGTGCTGGACCGCCTTCTCCAGACAGAAAGGAAGGGTAAACCCATGGGGAAGCTGAAAAAACTGACCGTGGTGGCCATCGCCGCCGCGCTGATGGTTATTTCCTGCGCCGCCGCTGTGGTGATGGGACTGGATCAGCGTCTGATCGACTACTTCGGCGCGGGGCCGGAACAGGCGGAGCTGCTGGCCTTCGGCGCGGTGCCGGTGGACGTGACGGTGAAGGACAACGGAGCCACGCTCCATGTGACTCAGGTGCTGATGGACCGGTACTATATTATGTTTCTGGCTGACTTCACTGCCCCGGAGGGGACGGTGCTGGACGGGGATCGTTATTTTTTCGACACTTCGGAGGGATTTAAGGATAAACTTTTGGATCGGTCAGGGGAACCCATTGAGATAGAGGGAGGCTGGAGCTTTGGCCCGGAAGTGCTGGACGACGGCGACCCGATGGACAACCACCTGTCCCTGCTGTTCCGGCTGACGCTGGACGAAGGAGTCCAGCCGGATTGGGAAATCGGTGGGATATCCATGTATAACGGCGATTTGATGCGACATGGGGAAAACCCCTGGGATATTATCACGGTATGGTCCGGCGATTGGTCCTGCGAAGTCCCCTTCACCTGGCAGGACATAGGCCGGAGTATCCAGCCCAATCAGGTCATCGGACAGCTGGATGGTAGGGATATTACCCTGACGGATATCTATCTGTCCCCTTTGACCCTGAGAATCCGCTACCAGCGGTACCCGCTGGGTGTTTACCCGCCGCATACAAGAACCCAGCCGATAGATTACCGGTGGAACCACGTGCTGGAGAGCGACAATATAACCCTGACCACCAGAGAAGGCAGAACGGTTGACCTGATAGTAGAGGGATATGCAGGAACATCGAACTTCTGGGATCATAGAGACATCTATCATTTGGCTGAGATTACCGCCCTGGAGGACCTGGAGGGTGGCACCCTCAACATCCGCATCGAGGGCGGAAGTGTGGATGTTTGCCTGGACGGTTTGGTACCGGCGGGATAAAAGCCTCCCTTGCTAAAGGGAGGGGGACCGCCGCCGAAGGCGGTGGTGGAGGGATTCCGTTTTATTGCAAGCGCCCGATTAACGGAATCCCCCCACCCCTTCGGGGCGCCCCCCTTTCACAAGGGGGGCGGGTCGCCGGACGAAGTCCGGTGGCGGGGGGATTCCGTATTTTGAATGTAAATCGTTTTAATGCTGTTGCCATGAGCTTCCGGAAATATAAAAAACCTCCTGTGCCATACACAGGAGATTTTTTACGGGCCATATTCCATTACACAGCGCGGGTGACCTTACCGGAACGGAGGCATCTGGTGCAGACGTAGACGTGAGTGGGGGTACCATTCACGATCGCCTTAACCCGCTTCACATTGGGCTTCCAGGTACGGTTGGAGCGGCGGTGGGAGTGGGAAACCTTGATGCCGAAGGTCACACCCTTGTCGCAAAATTCGCATTTGGCCATGTTGCTAACCTCCTCGCTATGAGAAATATCTGAAACCTTGGAAAATTACCTTCAAAAAAGCTTCGACTGATATCATAACAGATATTCCCCGGAAATGCAAGTATTTTTTTCAAAAAGTCCGTGGGAGAATTGGGCGGAAGCGATTGACAGAAAACCCCTCCTTCGCTTATACTGAGAAGGAAATAATCGGGGGCGGCCGCACCCCCGAAACTGCGGAGAACACCGCACTGGAGAGGAGACGGAAGCTATGTCGGAACAGCAAAAAAGTGTAAAACTGGGGGAGATCATACAGGAGTTCAACCTGGAGATTCTGCGTACCGCCCCCGACTATGAGAACGTACCCCTGCGGGCCCTGGACATCAACCGGCCCGGCCTGCCCCTGACCGGTTTTTTTGAGCATTTCGACACCGAGCGTCTGCTGCTCATCGGTCTGACAGAGCACACATATTTAAGCGACCTGACTCCGGAGCAGCGGCGGGAGCGGTTTGACCGCCTGCTGGCTTATCCGGTGCCCGCCCTGATCCTCACCCGGGGGCTGGAGGCCTATCCCGAGTGTCTGGAGATGGCGGACAAACACGGGCGGACGGTGCTGCGCTCCACCCAGCGGACCGCTGTGTTTATGAGCTCCCTCATCAGCAGCCTGTACAGCCACCTGGCCCCCCAGATTACCCAGTCGGGGGTGATGCTGGAGGTCTACGGCGAGGGAATCCTGATTCAGGGCGAGTCGGGGGTAGGCAAGAGCGAGGTGGCCATCGAGCTGCTGAAGCGGGGCCACCGCCTGGTGGCCGACGACGCGGTGGAGATCAAGGTGACCAGCCACGACACCCTTTTGGCCACCGCCCCTGCCCTGATCCGGGGCTACATGGAGCTGCGGGGCATCGGGGTCATCGACATCAGCCGCCTGCTGGGCATGGGCGCCATCAAGCTGAACCAGGAGATCGACCTGGTGGTCAACCTGGAGCCCTGGAACGACAAAGCGGTATATGACCGCTTCGGCCTGGAGTCCCATTTCACCGAAATTTTGGGCGTGAAGGTGCCCGCCGCCACCATCCCGGTAAAGCCCGGCCGAAACCTGGCCAGCATCGTGGAGGTGGCCGCTATGAATAACCGCAACCGGAAGATGGGCCACAACGCGGCCCAGGAGCTGACCGACCGGATGGACAAGCTGTTTCAGGAACAATTGGAAGGAGGAGAAAACTGATGTATTACATTGGCATTGACGTAGGCGGCACCAACCTGGTGGCCGGACTGGTGGACGAGGCAGGGTGCATCCTCAACAAGGTGAGCACCCCCGTAGCCAAAGACATGACGGCGGAGCAGTTTGGCAAGGAGCTGGCCCGCATGTCCCGCCGGCTGTGCGAGGTGGGGGAGCTTCCCTTCGACAAAATTGAGGCAGTGGGCGTGGGTCTGCCCGGAGCGGTGGACAACAAGGCCGGCCTGTTCGTCCAGAACCCCAATATGCCCTTCAAGGACAAAAACGTCCCCCTGCGGGAGATGTTCCAGAGGGAGTGGGACGTGCCCGTCTACCTGGGCAACGACGCCAACTGCGCCGCCGTGGGCGAGTACTGGGCGGGCGCGGCCAAGGGCTGCGACCCGGCGGTGGTGGTCACTTTGGGCACCGGCATCGGCGGCGGTCTGGTGGTGGGCGGCAAGCTGTTCACCGGCTTTGCCAACGCCGGCATGGAGATCGGCCACATGATTATCCAGCCCAACGGCATCCTGTGCGGCTGCGGCGGACGGGGCTGCTGGGAGCGGTACGGCTCGGCCACCGCCCTGATCCAGCTCACTCAGCTGGAGATGGAGCGCAGCCGGGACAGCAAGCTGTGGGAGCTGTGCGACAACGACCCCTCCAAGGTCCAGGGCCGCACCCCCTTCCAGGCCGCCCGCCTGGGGGACGAGGCCGCCAGACGGGTGCTGGGCAACTACCTCCAGGGCCTGTCTATCGGCATGATAAACCTGGTGAATATCCTCCAGCCCGAGATCATCTGCCTGGGCGGCGGCGTGAGCAACGCCGAGGATGACCTGCTGCTGGACCCCCTGCGGGAGCTGGTCTGGCGGGGCTGCTTTGACAAGGAGCACCATGTCCGCATTGAGAAGGCTTCCCTGGGCAACGACGCCGGTGTTGTCGGCGCGGCCCTGCTGTGTAATCTGGTATAACGGTTTAAGGCCCGGGCAAAAGCCCGGGCCTTGCGTATTTTCAGGTTTCCTGATCCTTTGCCTCTGCAATGGTGTCGATCAGATTGCACAATTCCTCGTTGGTGTAGTCCTTGCCGCTCTTTTTAATCAGGCGGCGCAGCTCATAAAGAATCGCCTGCTGTGTATCTTTGCGGTCTTTTTCAGTTCCCATGCTGTTCACCCCTTTGGTATTTGAATACATTATAACACAATCGTGATGGGGAAAACAAGAGCGTTTTAAACTTTGCTCACGCCCGTCTCATAAATTCAGGAAAGCTGTGGAATGCAGGGCAGGGGCGAACCTCTGCCCTGCTTATGATACAGGCGTGAGTTTTTTTGTTTCACCTATTCTAATTTCTCCAAAAATCTGCTATAATCAAACGATACAACGATCTTGATTTTGGAGGGCCTATGGAACGACTGGAGAAACTGCTGAGAGAGCGCTGTCCTGAAATGGAGCTGCGGGTGAACGAGCCCATGTCCAGGCACACCACCTTCCGCATCGGCGGGCCGGCGGCCCTGATGGCCCTGCCTAAGTCGGTGAGCGAGACAAAAACGGTATTGAGAGCCGCCCATGAGCTGGGAATCGAACCCTTTTTCCTGGGGAACGGCTCCAATCTGCTGGTGGCGGACGAGGGATATCCCGGCTTTGTGATGAAACTGAGCGGCCGTTATTCTGTAGACGAACTGAACCGGGTTTGGGAGGCCAACCGCCTGCTGATGACCGGCGGCGCTGTTCTGCTGTCTTCGCTGTCAGGCTGTGCCCTGGGACGGAATCTCACCGGACTGGAATTTGCCAGCGGCATCCCTGGCAGCGTGGGCGGAGCGGTCACCATGAACGCCGGGGCCTACAGCGGGGAGATGGCCCAGGTGCTGGAGTCGGTCACCTTTCTGGACGAGACGGGGGAGGTCTGTACCCTGCCCGCTTCGGCGTGCGGCTTCGGCTACCGGAAAAGCATCTTCTCTGACCGGAAATGCCTGATTTTGAAGGCCTGTTTCCATCTGGAACAGGGGGACCCGGCGGCCATCAAGGCCCGTATGGACGAGCTGGCCGCCAAACGGAAGGAGAAACAGCCCCTGGAGTACCCCAGCGCCGGGTCCGTGTTCAAGCGTCCCCCGGGACACTTCGCCGCCGCCCTCATTGACCAGTGCGGCCTGAAGGGTCTCACCGTGGGCGGGGCCCAGGTGTCGGAGAAGCACGCCGGCTTTGTGGTCAACCGGGGCGGGGCCACCTGTGCCGATGTGCTGGAGCTGGTGCGGCAGGTGAAGGAGGAAGTCCTCCGGCAGACCGGGGTGGAGCTGGAGATGGAGGTCAAGGTGCTGAGATGAAGCTGAGTGAACGGTATCGGGTGGGGATATACGCCGTCCGGGAGAAAATCACCCTGTTGGTGCCCACTGTGGGCATCAAATCCGCGTCCCACGAGGCCCGAAAGCTCCCCTGGCCGCCCCAGGCGGAGGAGCTGGGCGCGGCGGTGCTGGAGCTGCTGAACGAGCTGAAACAAAATCGCATCCAATATGACCCGGAGGCCAAGGGCTACTGGTTTCAGCCCGGCATTCGCAGCTGGAAGGCCTTTCAGGCGGCTTCCTCTTTGGTCGATGTGGTGCTGAGAGGATCGGAGCTGTCCATTACCCGGTGGGACGGCCGCTCCGAGCGGGGCTTTGTCCCGGAGCTGGAGCCCTGCACGGTGCTCCAGGAGGGCGTCGGCCCGAAGGAGCTGGGGGAGGCAATTCTGGCCGCGCTGATCCCCTTGGTGGAGAAGGAACGCTAAAGGCTCCCCCCTTGTGGGGGAGCTGTCAGCCGAAGGCTGACTGAGGGGGCGCAGTCCAAAGAGGCCGGCGGCACATAGGGCGGGCGGCCACAGGCCGCCCCTACATAGGCAACCAAAAGATACCCAAAAAAGAGAGTGATATCAATGGAATTTGTGATAATCTCCGGCCTGTCCGGGGCAGGAAAAAGCAAGGCGGCATCCTTCATGGAGGATATGGACTACTTCTGTGTGGACAATCTGCCCGCCCCCCTTATCCCCAAGTTTGCCGAGCTGGGCATGGCGGGCTCCGGGGAGTACGACCGAGTGGCCTTGGTCACCGACGTGCGGGCGGGCACCAATTTCGACGGTCTCTTTCAGGCCCTGGACGCCCTGGAGACCATGAAGTGCGCCTACCGCATCCTCTTTATGGACGCGGCCGAAGAGACCATCATCAAGCGCTACAAGGAGACCCGCCGGGCCCACCCCCTGGCGGAGGACGCCGACAGCCTGGAGGGGGCCATCGCCCTGGAGCGGAAGATGCTGGCCCCCCTGCGGGCGCGGGCGGACAAGATTGTAAACACCACCAACCTGTCCACCGCCAAGCTGAAAGGGGTCCTTCGCCAGATGTTCGGCCGGGTGGGCACGTCGGAGGGACGGATGGAAGTGCAGGTGACATCCTTCGGTTTCAAGCACGGGGTGCCCATGGAGGCTGACCTGATTTTCGACGCCCGCTTTCTGCCCAACCCCTTCTACGTCACCGAGCTGCGCCCCCTCACCGGCCTGGACGCCGGGGTGCGGGACTACGTCTTTCAAAACGGCCAGGGGGAGGAATTTCTCAAGCGGCTGTGGGAGCTGGTGGGCTGGCTCCTCCCCCGGTATGAGGAGGAGGGCAAGACCTTGCTGGTCATCTCCATAGGCTGCACCGGCGGGCACCACCGCTCTGTTGCCATTGCCCACGCCCTGGGGGAAAAAATCAAGGCCCAGGGCTGGCCGGTGGTTGAGAGCCACCGGGACCTGGGACGGAATTGACACCATGTGTAGGGGCGGATATTATCCGCCCGCAGAGAGCGGTCTGGAGAGAAGCGGGCGGCTGATAGCCGCCCCTACAGAATGGAAAAGAGGAACAACAATGTCTGAAACCTACCCCACCCTCCACCAGTGGGAGCGGGGGCCCAAGATCGTCGCCATCGGCGGCGGAACGGGCCTGTCCACCATGCTGCGGGGGCTGAAAAAATACACCAGAAACCTCACTGCCATTGTCACGGTGGCGGACAACGGCGGCGGCTCCGGGATGCTCCGCCAGGACCTGGGGATGCCCCCGCCGGGGGACATCCGCCACTGCATGGAGTCCCTGGCCAACACCGAGCCCATTATGGAGAAGCTGCTCACCTACCGCTTCACCGAGGGCAGTCTGGCCGGCCAGTCCTTCGGCAACCTGATTCTGGCCGCCCTCAACGGGGTGACCGGCTCCTTTGAGGAGGCGGTTACCCAGATGAGCCACGTGCTGGCCATCACCGGCCGGGTGGTGCCGGTGACCAGCGCCGATGTCCAGCTGGAGGCCGTTTTTGAGAACGGCGCCCGGGTGGTGGGGGAGTCCCAGATCGCCGCCTGCAAGAAGGAGCAGGACTGCCGCATCCACCATGTGGCCCTGATTCCCGACCGCCCCCGGGCCACTCCGGCGGCCATTGCGGCCATCGGAGAGGCCGACCTGATTCTGATGGGGCCGGGGAGCCTGTACACCAGCATCATCCCCAATCTGCTGGTGGAGGGGGTGGCCCATGCGGTGGCCCAGGCGGACGCCCCCAAGCTGTATATCTGCAACATCATGACCCAGGACGGGGAGACGGAGGGTTACACCGCCGCTGACCACCTGGAGGCCCTGCTGGCCCACGGGGAGCCGGGGCTGGTGGACCTGTGTCTGGCCAACACCGCCCCGGTGCGGCCGGGGCTGCTGGAGAAGTACCGGGTGGAGGACGCCGTCCCCCTGACGGTGGACCGGGAGCGGGTGGCGGCGATGGGGCTGGAGCTGGTGGAGCGGCCGGTGGCTTCGGAGGAGGGCAACTACGCCCGCCACGACCCGGATAAGCTGGCTCAAGCGGTGCTGGACATCTACCGCAGCCGGGCGGTGCGCATCTTCCACGGGGCCCGGCGCTACATACTGGAGGATTGAACATGTCTTTTTCGGTGGACGTGAAAACCGAGCTGTGCCGGGCTCCCCTGAGCCGGAAGTGCTGCGCCCAGGCGGAGGCCTATGGGGTGCTGCTCTACTGCAACACCTTCCACGCCGCCCAGGCCCGGATCGTGACCGAAAACGGGGCCTTTGCCCAGCGGCTGCCCCTGCTGTTTAAAAAAGCCTTCCGCCTCACCTTCGACAGCCTGCCCCAGGGGGGCGGCAAGCAGGTCTTTGAGGTCCTGGAGCCGGATAAGCTGGCGGCACTGCACCAGACCTTCGGCACAGACCCCAGGGCGGTGGCCCTCCACGTCAACTTCGCCATGCTGGAAGAGAGCTGCTGCCGCGCCGCCTTCCTCCGGGGGGCCTTTCTGGCCGGAGGGTCGGTTACCGACCCCCGGAAGTGCTACCACCTGGAGCTGGCCACCTCCCACCACAGCGTAAGCCGGGAGGTGCTGGCCCTGATGCGGGAGCTGGACCAGGAGCCCAAGTCCGCCCAGCGCAAGGGCAACGCGGTAATCTACTTTAAGCAGAGCGAAAAAATCGAGGACTTCCTCACCTGCGTGGGCGCGCCCCTGGCCGCTATGGAGGTGATGAACGCCAAGCTGGAACGGGACCTGCGGGGCAAGGTGAACCGCCGGGTGAACTGCGACGCCGCCAACCTGGACAAGGCGGTGGAGGCCGCTATGTCCCAAGTGGAGGCCATCCGCCGGCTGGAGAAGGCGGGAACCCTCATCATCCTGCCGGACAAGCTCCGGGAGGCCGCCGCCCTCCGCCTGGCCCACCCCGAGGACACCCTGGCCCAGCTGGCCCAGCGGTGCGACCCGCCCATCACCAAGTCGGCCCTCAACCACCGTCTGCGCAAGTTGGTGGAGCTGGGGAGGGAGGAGTAGGAGAGATGAAGAAAAATATTGTTGGGCTGGCAGTCAAATATGTCTTCCTGCTTTTGCTGGCTCTGTTTGTCATGTATGTTTTGTATGTGGTGGGGGCGCTTTTTCATCCGCCTGGACCGCAAGCATCCCTCTCCAATATGGAACGCCTGGGTTCAAAAACGGCACGGAAGATGATTGACAGCTATGCGGAAGAATTGAAAGCCGTTACCTCAGCGACAGAACTTATGGAATCAGACGAAGAATATCACTATTGTTTGAATTTTACAGATGAATATGCCGGCGCTGACCGCTATCAAAAACAACTCCAGGAGATGCCGCGGGAGCTTGTGGACGCCCTGGGGGAATTGGAGCAGAAGTTTCCGGAATTCTCAGCGTTCCTTTGGCTGAAGAAAGGACAGATCGGTGTAAGTGTGTCGAATGGCAGTCGTGGCGAATCTTATCTCTGCTATCCGGGAGAAAACTTGATAATGGAGCCTTGGATTTGGGAGGATGGAACAGAAACGATGCGCCGCCGCGATATGGGCGACGGGTGGGAACTTCAGATGTTCTACATGCCGAAAGGGTGACGGGCGGCCACAGGCCGCCCCTACAGAGAAAGATAAAAGGAGAAAACAGCTATGGTTAACTGCACCTTCCGCCCTGCCGTCCCGGGGGACGAGGAACTGATCCTGACCTTCATCCGCGCCTTGGCGGACTACGAGCACATGTCCGACCAGGTGGTAGCCACCCCGGAGTTGCTGCGGGAGTGGATTTTCGAGAAGAAAAAGGCGGAGGTCATTTTTGCCGAGACCGGAGGGAAAGCGGTGGGCTTTGCCCTGTTTTTCCACAACTTCTCCACCTTCCTGGGCCGGGCGGGCATCTATCTGGAGGACCTGTTCGTCCTCCCCGAGGCGCGGGGCCGGGGCTACGGCAAGGCTCTGCTCAAGGAGCTGGCCCGCATCGCTGTGGAGCGGGGTTGCGGCCGGCTGGAGTGGGCGTGCCTCGACTGGAACCAGCCCTCTATCGACTTCTACACCAAGAAAATGCACGCCGTCCCCATGGACGAGTGGACGGTGTACCGTCTGACCGGGGAGACCCTGGAGGAGGCCGCACAGCCTGATTAGGAGCGCAAAAAGGCCCCTTTTGAAAGGGGCTGTCAGCGAAGCTGACTGAGGATTGCGTTCGGCGAAGCCGAACATACGAAGTAAACTAAGATATGCAAACCCTTGTATACTTCGTATATTTTGCTTCGCAAAATGCAATCCTCCGTCACGGCCCTTCGGGCCGCGCCACCTCCTTGAATTATACTGCACCATTTGCCAATGCAATGATAGCAGATTTGGAGAAGAATTACAACGCCAAAGCAACAACAATTGTCCCCAATTTACAGATGAGGAGTTGATTACGGTCTACCTGTGG
>ERZ808037.247-NODE-247-length-57157-cov-13.933567_pt1 | contig 57157 bp, 54 predicted proteins | sample MGYA00380190_ERZ808037 | MGnify/ENA primary metagenome ERZ808037 (study PRJEB31490, sample SAMN06133399) | mouse gut metagenome | isolation source: J9 | host: mice | place: China: Chengdu | collected 2015-05 ... | reverse complement strand
TCCACCCTCCGGGGGGAAGGTGCCCCCGAAGGGGGCGGATGAGGGGGCGGGGCGGGTAAGCAGTTCTTACGGTAAGAAGCAAAAACCTGCCGCGCACCCTCATCCGTCACGGCCTTCGGCCGTGCCACCTTCCCCCTTGAAGGGGGAAGGCTTTTTGGCGCGTTCTTTCATGTGGTGCGTTTTAACATGCCGGGGCTGAGCTCTGCCCCTGCGAAACAGATAAAATCGGAAAGGCGGAATCATTATGCTGAGTCCGGCGGAATTTGTCGGTTTTTACGCCCAGGTGGGGGCGAAAAAATGTGCCAACAGCGCCGTGCGGCTGTATCTGTCCGCCCTGCTGGCGGGATTCCTCATTGCCTCCGGGGCGGTGGTGGCCAACACGGCGGGCCACCTGCTCACCAACGCCGGACTGTCCCGGGTGCTGTGCGGCCTGCTGTTCCCCTTCGGGCTGATTATGGTGATTGTCACCGGGGCGGAGCTGTTCACCGGCAACTGCCTCATTACCATCTCCCTGCTGGAGAAGAAGGCTGCCCTGGCCGGGATGGCGCGCAATCTGATAATCGTCTACATCGGCAACCTGCTGGGGGCGGTGATTCTGGCCTCGGCCATTGTCTACTGCGGCCAGCTGGACCTGTCGGGGGGCGCCCTGGCGGTCCACACCATCCGCACCGCCGCCGCCAAGTGCGCCATCCCCTTCGGCAAGGCGGTGGTGCTGGGGATTTTGTGCAACGTGCTGGTGTGCGCCGGGGTGATGTGCTCCCTGTGCGGCAAGGGCCTGGCCGGCCGGGCCATCGGGGCCTTCGTGCCGGTGAGCTTCTTTGTCATCGGCGGCTTTGAGCACTGTGTGGCCAATATGTACTACATCCCCGCCGGACTGATGGCGGCAGGCGTCCCCCGGTATGCCCAGCTGGCGGCGGAGGCCGGGGTGGACCTGGCCGCCCTGAGCCTGGGAGGCTTTTTCGCCAACCTGCTCCCCGTCACCACCGGGAACATCATCGGCGGCTGCGGCTTCGGAGCCCTGATCTGGTCCTGCCATAAGACAAACTGAGCCAAACAGGGCCCGCCCCCATGGGCGGGCCCTTCTCTGTGGAAAAACGCCTGAAAAAGCCCGGGAGGAGCACTGGGAGGCGGATGTTAACATCCGTTGCTTGCGGCAACGGGCGGTCTCTGCTACAATCGGGGCAGCGTCGGATAGAAAGGTGGTTATCCCCAGTGTTAAGTGAAAACATAAGAGCAATCCGAAAGGCAAAGGGGCTCTCCCAGGAGGAGCTGGCCATCAAGCTGAATGTGGTGCGGCAGACCATTTCAAAGTGGGAGCAGGGCCTGTCGGTCCCCGACTCCGACCTGCTGATTGCCATTGCGCAGGCGCTGGAAACCCCGGTAAGCACCCTGCTGGGAGAGACCGTGACGGAGCCGGAGGCGGACGACCTGGCCGCCATCGCCCAAAAGCTGGATCGGATCAATGTGCAGCTGGCCCGGCAGAAGGCTGGGAGAAGAAAGCTGCTCCATTGGCTGTGTTTCGCCCTGTGCGCAGCCATTGTGGCGGCCGCCGCGGTGTTATACGCATTTCCCAGCCCTTACCTGAACTGGGATTACAGCGCCCCGGAAACCGCCGTTATGGGGGTGGCGTTCCACGCGTGTGAATGGCTGTTTGTCCGGCTGGCCCCCATTGCCCTGGCCGGAGCCGCCGCCGGATACTTCCTGACACGGAAGAAGGCGTAACCGAAAGGCACCACGTAACAGAATGCGCCCAAAAGCCTTCCCCCTTCCAGGGGGAAGGTGGCACGGCCGGAGGCCGTGACGGATGAGGGTGCGGCGAGGTCAGCGCCCCTTATCGGAAGAACAGCTTACCCGCCCCGCCCCCTCATCCGCCCCCTGCGGGGGCACCTTCCCCCCTGAGGGTGGAAGGCTTGCCCTGCGGGGACGTAAGGTCTTTGACGATCTTAAAAAAAGCAAGGCAGACCGTACGTTCTGCCTTGCTTTTTCGTTCTCTGTGCTTACTTCCGGGTGGGCACGTGCCAGATATCCCGGGCGTAGTCCTGGATGGAGCGGTCGGCGGCGAAGATACCCGACCGGGCGATGTTGATAAGAGACATCCGGTTCCAGAGGGCGCGGTCGGCGTAGGCGGCCACGGCCCGGCGGTGGGCGTCGCAGTAGCTGTTGAAGTCGGCCAGGAGCATATACTCGTCGGCCTGGCTGCCCCCCGCGCCAAAGAGCAGCCGGTTGGACAGGTCGGTGTAGGCCACCCCGTCGGCAAAGCCGGCGGTGATCTGGTCCAGGATGCGCTTGAGGTTCTGGTCGTGGAGGTAAATCTCGTGGGGGCGGTAGCCCTCCCGCTTGCGCTGGTTCACCTGGTCGGTGGTCAGGCCAAAGAGGAAGATGTTTTCATCCCCCAGCTGCTGGTGCATCTCCACGTTGGCGCCGTCCAGGGTGCCGATGGTGAGGGCGCCGTTCATCATGAACTTCATGTTGCCGGTGCCGCTGGCCTCCTTGCCGGCGGTGGAGATCTGCTCGGAGATCTCAGAGGCGGGCATCAGCTTCTCGGCCAGGGAGACCCGGTAGTTCTCCAAAAAGACCACTTGCAGCTTATCCTTGCAGATGGGGTCGGCGGCGATCTGGGCGGCCAGGGAGTTAATCAGCTGGATAATCTGCTTGGCCACATGGTAGCCGGGGGCCGCCTTGGCGCCAAAGAGGAAGGTCTGGGGGGTGAACTCCATATTGGGGTTGTCCCGCAGCTGGTTATACAGGTGGATGATGTGCAGCACGTTGAGCAGCTGGCGCTTGTACTCGTGGAGGCGCTTCACCTGTACGTCAAAGATGGCGTCGGTGTTCAGGGTGACGCCCGACTCCCGGGCCACCCAGGCGGCGAAGCGGCGCTTGTTCTCCTTTTTGATGTCCTCCAGCTGCTGGAGCACCGCCTTGTCGTCCGCCGACTTCTCAAAGTCCCGCAGGGCCTCGGGGTGGAGGAGATACCGGTCCCCGCCGGTGCAGTCCCGGATGAGGGCGTCCAGCCTGGGGTTGATCTGGGACAGCCAGCGGCGGTGGTCGATGCCGTTGGTCACGTTCTTGAACTTGCCGGGCTCGGCCTGGTAGGCGTCCTGGAAGACGTCCCGTTTCAAAATCTCGGAGTGGAGGGCGGACACGCCGTTGATGGCCTGGCAGGCGCACACGCACAGGTTGGCCATGCGCACCTCGCCCCCCCAGATGATGGCCATGTGGCCCACCTTGCCGGTGTCGCCGCCGTAGCGGCGCTCCAGCTCGGCCTGGTAGCGGCGGGCGATCTCGGTGAGAATCTGCCAGATGCGGGGCAGAAGGGTCTCAATCAGCTTCTGGGGCCAGCGCTCCAGGGCCTCAGCCAGCACGGTGTGGTTGGTGTAGCAAACCGCGTCGGTGACAATGTGCCAGGCCTCGTCCCAGCCGTAGCCCTCCTCGTCCAGCAGAATGCGCATCAGCTCGGGGATGACCAAGGTGGGGTGGGTGTCGTTAATCTGAATCACGTGCTTCCGGGCGAAGTTGCGCAGGGTGCCGTACTGGGCCTTGTGCTGGCGGACGATGGACTGGATGGTGGCGGAGACAAAGAAGTACTGCTGCTTCAGGCGCAGGGACTTGCCCTCGGCGTGGTTGTCGTCGGGGTAGAGGACCTTGGCAATCACCTCAGCCATGGCCTGCTGCTCCACTGCCTTCAGGTACTCGCCCCGGGAGTAGAGGGACATGTCCACCGGCAGGGGGCTTTTGGCGTCCCACAGGCGCAGGGTGTTGGTGTGGTGGGTGTTGTAGCCGGCGATCTTCATGTCCCGGGGGATGGCCAGCACGGCGGTGTAGCCCACGTGCTCGGGGTGGTTGGTGCCATTCTCCCAGCGGTCGATGATCTGGCCGCCGAAGCGGACCTCCTCGGCCTCCTCCATCTTGGGGATAAGCCAGGCGTCGCCCAGGCCCAGCCAGTTGTCGGCCAGCTCCTGCTGCTTGCCGTCGATGATCCGCTGCTTGAAGATGCCCAGCTCATAGCAGATGGAGTAGCCGGTGGCGGGAATCTCCAGGGTGGTCATGGAGTCCAGATAGCAGGCGGCCAGGCGGCCCAGGCCGCCGTTGCCCAGGCCGGCGTCGGGCTCGGACTCAAACAGGTCGGAGGCGGAGAAGCCCATGTCCTCCAGGGCGTCCTTCAGGGTGCCGAGCAGCCCCAGGTTGTAGGCGTTTTTCTCCAGGGAGCGGCCCATGAGAAACTCCAAGGACAGGTAATGCACCTGCCGCTGCTGCTTCTCCCACACCTGGTTGTTGGTCTCCATGCGGTGGCGGGACATGATGTCCCGCAGGACCAGGGCGCAGGCTTTGAACATATGGTTGTTGTTGGCGGTCTCCACGGTGCAGCCGAAGTTGCGCTGGAGCTTGCCGGTAATCATTTCTGTGAGCTGTTCCTTATTGTACTCAGGGGAATAGTCCGTCATAACAGTACCTCCTGTTTTGTTTCGATTAAGGGGGAGCACACTCCCACGGTTACTGATTTTAACAGATTTTCCCCACAGCGTCAACGGGCAGAGTGGGAGAAAAAGGGAGAAATTGTGGGAAATATCCGGCGTAAAAAAATGAAAAACGGCTCCATCCCCAGGGGACGGAGCCGTTGAGACAGAAAATCCAGCTTGTGAAAGGCAGAGCTCTGCCCTTGCCTATCCCCAAAGGGGATAAATCAAAATCTCACCCCAAAATACGCTGATAAATGTCCAGATACTGCTGGGCGGAGCTTTTCCAGGAGAAGTCGGCGGTCATGCCCTCCTTTTGCAGGCCCTTCCAGGCCTTCTTGTCGTCGTTATACAGGTCCACCGCCTCCCGCAGGACCCAGACCATGTCGCCGGCGTTGATGTTGCCGAAGGTGAAGCCCCGGCCGGTGCCCTCGAACTTGTTGTAGGGGGTGACGCTGTCCTTCAGCCCGCCGGTCTCCCGCACCACGGGGATGGTGCCGAAGCGCATGGCAATCATCTGGCTCAGGCCGCAGGGCTCAGACACCGAGGGCATCAGGAAGATGTCCGCCCCGGCGTAGATCATATTGGACAGGGGCGCGGAGTAGGTGAGCTGGGCGGAGAAACGGCCGGGGTACTGGCCCTGGGCGTGGCGGAAGGCCTCCTCATACTGCCAGTCGCCGGTGCCCAGCACCACCATCTGCACCCCCTTGGTGCCCAGGCCCATAATGTCGTGGATGGCGTCGGTGACCATGGAAAAGCCCTTGTGCCCCACCAGACGGGAGACGCAGGCCACCAGGGGGATATCCGGGTTCACCTCCAGGCCCACCGCCTGCTGGAGGGCCGCCTTGCAGGCCGCCTTGCCCTTGGCGATGGTCTTCAGGGTGAAGTTGGCCGCCAGCCCCTCCATCTTGGACGGGTCGTAGAGGTCCACGTCGATGCCGTTGAGGATGCCCTCCAGCTTGCCGCTCTGCTGGTTGATAACCCCGTCCAGCCCGTGGGCGTAGAAGGGGGTGCGCAGCTCCTGGGCATAGGTGGGGGAGACGGTGGTGACGAAGTTGGAGGCCATGATGGCGCCCTTCATCAGGTTTACGTCCCGGTGGTAGGCCAGCATCCCCTCGTTGAAGTAGCTGCGGTCCAGGCCGATCACGTCCTGGAGCACCTGGTCGCCGTAGCGGCCTTGATACTCGATGTTGTGGATGGTGTACACCGTCCGGGCCCCCGCCAGCTGGGGGATGCGGTACTTCTCCTCCAGCAGGTAGACGGGCACCAGGGCGGTCTGCCAGTCGTTGCAGTGGATGATGTCCGGGGCCCAGTCCAGCTGGCCCGGGGTCTCCACCACGGCCCGGGAGAAGTAGGCGAACCGCTCGCAGTCGTCAAAGTGGCCGTAGAGCTGCCAGCGCTTGAAATAGTACTCGTTGTCCACAAACCAGAAGGTGACCCCCTGGTGCTCCGCCTCAAAGATGCCGCAGTACACCTGCCGCCAGGCCAGGGTGACATTGAAGTACTTCAGGAAGGTCATTTTGGCCCGCCATTCCTCGCTGACCCCCTCGTAGAGAGGCAGAATTACCTTGACCTCGTGGCCCTCGGCCGCCAGGGCCTGGGGCAGGGAGCCGGCCACGTCGGCCAGACCGCCGGTTTTGATGAAGGGGGCCGCCTCGGAGGTGGCAAACAAGATTTTCATATAATCACCTTTTCCAAAATTTTTGGGGGATTTTCCTTGTAGGGCGCGACCACTGGGCGCGCCGCGGTGCTGTGAGCCGTCAGACGGGGCGCCGGGTCGTCGCCCCCTACACGCCGGGAATCGTTAGGAGGACGCCCTCCCGTCCTGGGGAGGGCGTCCGGAAAAATCAGACAACAGAGCCCTTGGCGATGGCCAGGGGATAGGTGACGTGGCCCATGAGCATGCGGCCCTCGCTCACCGTCACGTCCTTGTCGGCAATGACGTAGGACAGGGAGGCGCCCGCCTTGACCACCGTGCCCTGCATGAGCACGCTGTTGGACACCTTGGCCCCCTTCTCCACCACCACGCCGCGGAACAGGATGGAGTTTTCCACCTCGCCCTCGATCTGGCAGCCGTCGGCCACCAGGGAGGCGACGGAGCGGGACTCGGGGCCGTAGTAGGTGGAGGGGTTGGACTGGTCCTTGGTGCGGATGGGCCGGGCGGTGTTGAACAGGTCGGCCCGGACCGCCGGGTCCAGCAGCTCCCGGGAGCGCTGGAAGTAGTCGCTTACCGACTGGAAGCGGCCCACATAGCCCTTGTGGATGTAAGGCATCATCTTCAGGGATTTCAGCCGGGGCTGAAGGACGCCGCGGCTGAAATTGGCCACGTCGTGGGCGGAACAGTAGTTTACCATGTCCATCAGCAGGCGCTTGGACAGGATGTAGATCTCCAGCGACTCCAGCGCCTTGTCGGCGGAGGTGGGGTGGACGGACAGGTCGGTAATCCGGCCCTCCTCGCTGACCTCCACATACTCGGAGAACTGGGGAGCGCCTTTCAGCGTGGGGGTGCAGACCATGGTGATATCAGCCCCGGAATTCCGGTGCTGCTCAAAGACCTCGTTGACGGGCAGGTTGATGGCGGTGTCGCCCCAGGCCAGAAGGACGTAGTCCTGGCGGATATCCTGGAGGTAGTCATACACCCCGGCCAGGGCCTCCATGCTGCCCCGGTACTCGCCGTGGCCGGCCTCGGTGTAGCTGAAGGGGGGCAGGATGCGCAGGCCGCCGTGCTTGCGGCTCAGGTCCCAGTCCTTGCCGGAGCCCAGGTGGTCCAGCAGGGACTGATAGCTCTGGTGGACCACCACGCCCACGTCGGTGATGCCGGCGTTGACGCAGTTGGACAGCATAAAGTCGATAAGGCGGTAGCGGCCGCCGAAGGGCAGGGAGCAGGTGTTACGGGGACGGGTCAGCTCCCCCAGATTGGCGTCGGAGCGGTATGCGAACAGGATGCCGTGGAGATCGTTCATGCCTGCTCACCTCCTTTCACATCTTCGCGGATCATGGCGTTGGGCAGAACGGTGGCCCTTTCGCCTACGGTGACCCCGCCGGCCACCACAGCAATGCCCCAGCTGTCGCTGCCGTCGGGGGCGGCGCCCACGGTGGCCCCCGACTCCACGGTGGCGTTCTCGGCCACAATGGAGTAGTAGACCTTGGCCCCCTCCTTCACGGTGGCCCCGGGCATGAGGATGGAGTACTGGATATCGGCCCCCTGCTCCACCGTGACGGAGTTAAAGAGGACGGAGTTGGCCACGGAGCCGTCCACCTGGCCGCCGCCGGTAATCATGGAGTGGGAGATGACGGCCTCCGGCCCGGTGACATGGGGGGGCCGGATGGGGGTGCGGGCGTAGATGGGCCAGCTGTCGTCATACATGTCCAGGCCGCTGCTGCTGCCGGCCAGCAGGTCCATGTTGGCGTCCCACAGGGAGTTGATGGTGCCCACGTCCTTCCAGTAGCCGGCGAAGCGGTAGGCCATCAGCTTCTCGCCGGCGTTCAGCATGTTGGGGATGATGTTCTTGCCGAAGTCGTTGGAGGAATTGGGGTCGGCCTCGTCGTCAATGAGGTATTTGCGCAGCTTGGACCAGGTGAACACATAGATGCCCATAGAAGCCAGGTTGCTCTTGGGCTGGGGGGGCTTCTCCTCAAACTCGTAGACCTTGTCGTCGGCCTCCACGTTCAGGATGCCAAACCGCTTGGCCTCCTCCATGGTGACCTCCAGCACCGAGATGGTGCAGGCCGCCCCGGATTTTTTGTGGAAGGAGACCATCTCGGAGTAGTCCATCTTATAGATGTGGTCGCCGGAGAGGACCACTACGTACTCGGGGTCATACAGGTCCAGAAAGCCGATGTTCTGGTAGATGGCGTTGGCAGTGCCCTTGTACCAGCTGCCCTGCTCGCCCTCGCCCAGGTAGGGGGGGAGGATGTGTACGCCGCCGTCCGAACGGTCCAGGTCCCAGGGCTGGCCGTTGCCCAGGTAGCTGTTCAGCTCCAGGGGGCGGTATTGGGTGAGAACGCCCACTGTGTCGATGCCGGAGTTGACACAGTTGGACAGGGGGAAGTCGATGATACGGTACTTTCCGCCGAAGGGGACGGCGGGTTTTGCCACGTTGCTGGTCAGGGCGTAGAGCCGGCTGCCCTGGCCGCCGGCCAGCAGCATGGCAACAACTTCTTTCTTCATGTTGTTCACCTCTTACTTTTTTGGGTGCGATGGCATCTATGTAGAGACCGGGGCACAGGGCCCCGAGGGTGCCCGGGAGCAGGCTCCCTCTGTGAGGGAGCTGTCGCCGCCGCAAGGCGGTGACTGAGGGAGTTCCCTTCCCCCCTCCGTCACGGCTTCGCCGTGCCACCTCCCCCACAAGGGGGGAGGCCTTTTCCTGGGCCTCTGGCTCCCCCCTTGTGGGGGAGCTGTCAGCCGCAGGCTGACTGAGGGGGCGTTCGCGGGGCGGCGCGGAGGCCGCCGGGGGATGCGGGGCGGCGCGGAGGCCGCCCCCTACTTCGGGCGGACAATGTCCGCCCCTACTTTTTGGTGCGGGCCGCTTTTTTGGGCTTGGCGGGAGCTTTTTCCGCCTTGGCCGCCTTTTTGGCGGGGGCCTTCTCCGCCTTGGGAGCGGCCTTGGTGGCCTTCTTGGCGGCGGGCTTCTTCTCCGCCTTGGCGGCGTCGCTGGCCTTTTCCGCCTTGGGCTTGCGCACCGGGTTCTTCCGCACGCAGCGGTAGATTACCGCCGACATGGGGGGCAGGTCGATGGCAAAGGACTGTTGCTGGTCGTGACAGGGGATCTTCTCCGTCTTCACCGGTTCCTTGTCCCCCAGGCCCTCGCCGCCGAAGGCGGGGTCGTCGGTGTTGAAGGCCACGCCCCAGCTGCCGCCGAAGGGGGCCCCTACCCGGTAGCCGTTGCGGTGCTCGGGGGAGAAGTTGCACACCACGATCAGGGGGTTGCCCTTCCGGTCCCAGCGCAGGAAGGCCACGGTGTTGGCCGTGTTGTCGTCGGCGCACAGCCACTGGAAGCCCTGCCAGGAGTCGTCCTGCTCCCACAGGGGGGCGTTCTCCAGGTAGAAGGCGTTTATGGCCTTGACGAAGTCCTGGGTCTGGCGGTGGGGGGCGTACTGCAGCAGGTGCCAGTCCAGGGAGTATTCAAAGTGCCACTCGTTCCACTGGCCCAGCTCGGCCCCCATGAAGGTGAGCTTCTTGCCGGGGTGGGTCATCATATAGGTGTAGAAGGCCCGGACGCCGGCAAATTTCTGGGGGTTGTCCCCGGGCATCTTGCCGAAGAAGGAGCCCTTCATGTGGACCACCTCGTCGTGGCTGAGGGGCAGAATATAGTTCTCCGAGAAGGCGTACATCAGGGAGAAGGTGATATCCCGGTGGTTGAACTGGCGGAAGTAGGGGTCCAGCTTGATATAGTGGCAGATGTCATTCATCCAGCCCATGTTCCACTTGAAGTTGAAGCCCAGGCCGCCGTCGTCCACCGGCTTGGTCACCTTGGGCCAGGCGGTGGACTCCTCCGCGATCATCAGCACGTCGGGGTGGGCGGCGAAGATGGCGGTGTTCAGGTCCTGGAAGAACTTGATGGCCTCCAGATTCTCGTGGCCGCCGTTCACGTTGGGCAGCCACTCGCCGGCCTTGCGGTTGTAGTCCAGGTAGAGCATGGAGGACACCGCGTCCACCCGCAGACCGTCCATGTGGTACTCCTCCAGCCAGAACATGGCAGAGGAGAACAGGAAGGAGCGCACCTCGGGCCGGCCGAAGTCGAACACGTCGGTGCCCCACTCCTTATGCTCCCCCTTCCGGGGGTCGGCGTACTCATAGGTGGGGGTGCCGTCGAAGTTATACAGGCCGAAGGCGTCCCGGGGGAAGTGGGCGGGCACCCAGTCCATAATCACGCCGACGCCCGCCTGGTGGAGCTGGTCAATGAGATACTTCAAATCGTCGGGGGTGCCGAAGCGGCTGGTGGCGGCGAAGTAGCCGGTGCACTGGTAGCCCCAGGAGGCGTCCAGGGGGTGCTCGGTGACGGGGAGGAGCTCCACATGGGTAAAGCCCATCTCCTTTACATAGGGCACCAGATAGCCGGTGATGTCCCGGTAGCTGAGGAATTCCCCCTCGCCGGTGCGCCGCCAGGAGCCCAGGTGGCACTCGTAGATGTTCATGGGCCGGCGGTAGGGGGGATTTTTGGCCCGGAAGGCAAACCAGTCCCGGTCGCCCCACTGGTAGCCGGTGTCCAGGTCGTAGAGCTTGGTGGACACGTCGGGCCGGGTGGCGGCGTGGAAGCCGTAGGGGTCGCACTTGCCCACGAAGCCGCTGCCGTCCGCCTTATGTATGGCGTACTGGTAGGCGTCGTAGCGGTTCAGGCCGGGGACGAAAGCCTCCCAGATGCCCCCCTCCACCTTGGTCATGGGGGTGGCCTCCAGGTCCCAGTTGTTGAAGTCGCCAATGACGGTGACCTTGGGGGCGTTGGGGGCCCAGACCCGGAACAGGTAGCCGTCCACGTCGTTTTCATCCCGGGCGGGATGGGCGCCGAAGCACCGCCAGGCGTGGGTAGAGCGGCCCTCGGTGAAGGCTTCAAGCTCTAAAAAAAGGTCGTGGGAGGAGAGTTTTTCCAGGTATTTAGACATATTTATCACCTCGTGGAATCTTTTGGAAGTTCCCTGTCGGCTAAAACCAACAAGGAGTTGCGGCGCGCACTTGGGTATATTTATAAAAATTATACAACAACAGGGAAGGGCCGTCAAGTAAAATAGTGGAAAACCGGAAGAAAATTGAAAAGAATTTCTTAGAGCGGGAAGGGATGGGAGGTGTGGGGGCGGCCGCAGGCCGCCCCTGCATAGGGGGACTCCCAGGTTCGTCATATAGGGCAAGGGCAAAGCCCTTGCCTCCCCTGGCTCCCCCCTTGTGGGGGAGCTCCCGGCGAAGCCGGGTGAGGGGGGCTCAGGGATGCACCCAAAAAGCCTTCCCCCTTTAAGGGGGAAGGGGGCACGGCCGCAGGCCGTGACGGATGAGGGTGCGGTGAGGGTATCGCCCCTTATAGTAAGAACTGCTTGCCCGCCCCGCCCCCTCATCCGCCCCCTTCGGGGGCACCTTCCCCCCGGAGGGTGGAAGGCTTTTCCCTGCGGGGGACGGGGGATTACCCCCCTCAGTCACGCTTCGCGTGACAGCTCCCCCACAAGGGGGGAGCCTTTTTTCTGCGGGGGGCGGCGGATTACCCTGCCATCAGCAGCTTGGACAGCATCCGGCCGAAGATGCCGGGGATGGACAGGCGGTCCACCGGCTGGGCGGCCAGGATGGGCACGGTGTCACGCAGCTCGTCCCCCACGTAGACCTCCAGCGCCCCCAGGGTCTGGCCCTGCTCCACCGGGGCCTCCAGGTCCTCCGCCAGGGACAGGCGGGTGGTCACCTGGCCCTCCTCCCCCTTGCGCACCAGCAGGCGGCAGTCCCGCTCCAGCCGGGGCTGGACCTGGGCCTGCGCCCCCAGAAGGACGTCCACCGGGGCCAGAGGGGCGTCGGGGTAGACGGGCACCACCGTGTAGCTGGCAAAGCCGTAGTCCAGAAGGGCGCGGGCGTCGTCAAAGCGCTGGTTGGTGCTGGGGGACTTCATCACCACGGCGATGAGCTCCATGCCGTTCCGCTCCGCCGTGGCCGACATGCAGTACTGGGCCGAGCTGGTGAAGCCCGTCTTCAGGCCGGTGGTGCCCTCATAGAAGCGGACCAGCCGGTTGGTGTTGGTCAGGCCGAACTCCCCGTTGCGGATGGAATCCATCCAGATGGTGGTGTACTCCCGGATGGCGGGGTGGTTTAAAATCAGCTCACGGGACATGAGGGCGATGTCGTGGGCGGAGGTGACATGGCCCTGGGCGGGCAGGCCGGTGCAGTTTAAAAAGGTGGTGTCTGCCATGCCCAGCTCCTGGGCCCGCTGGTTCATCCGGGTGACAAATGCCCCTTCGCTGCCCGCCAGGTGCTCCGCCAGGGCCACCGCGCAGTCGTTGCCCGAGACCACGGTGACACACTTAATCATCTCCGACACAGGCATCTGCTCCCCCTCCTTCAGGTAGACCTGGGAGCCCCCCATGCCGGCGGCGTAGGCCGAGACGGTGACCAGGTCCTCCGGGCTGAGCTGGCCGGAGTCCACCGCCTCCATCACAAGCAGCAGGGTCATGATCTTGGTTACGCTGGCCGGCTCCAGCTTCTCATGGGAGTTTTCCTCCAAGAGGAAGGCCCCCGTCTCCTTTTCCATCAGCACGCAGGAGGCGCAGGACAGAGTCAGGCCGCTGTCTGCCAGGGCCGCCTCCGCAGAGGGCAGGCCGGCCGCCAGCATGAACGGGGCCAGAAGCAAAAATACATATTTTTTCATAGATGGTTCCTCCTGAATCCATATCCAAGAATTTGCGGGTATGGTCAGGATGTGGAGCGGGCGGTTTTTCTATGCGCGGACCGGGACAGGAAAATTTTGATGTAGGGACGCATCACGATGCGTCCGTTTTTATGGCGGTTTTTGATGCGTCCGTTTTTGTGGCGGTTTTCGGCGCGGGCGGACGCTTCGTGAAGCGTCCCTACGAGACTACCATTGAGGAAGCGGAGAAAAGGAGCGAAAAAAGAAAGAAAAAATTTTTTTGTTGGATGTACCAAAACGTACAACTTTTGCCCTCAAACCCCTACTGGTGTAAGGAGGGATAAGGTGGCAAAGGTCATCAGGCTCCCGGACAGGGAGGATATTGTCAAACGGATGTGGCGGCTGGCCAACGCCGGGGCGGGAGACGCCGTGCGGCTGGCCTGCTTCCCGCCGGAGGAGTGGCAGGGGGTGGACAAGCTGGAGCTGGACGCCCTCACCGAGTTTAAACGGGGGAGCAACGGCGTGGTGGAGCTGAAATTTGTGGACCGGGGGCGGCTGCTGGAGCGGCTGCTGGACGCCGTGGACCACAGCGGCGAGGACCAGGTGGACCGCTTCCTCCAGGCCATGGAGGGGGAGGGGTAGATGGTTTTTTCCGAGAAGCAGAAGCGGGTGCTCACCTGGTGGCGGCCCGGGTCCCCGGACCGGGACAGGCAGGCCATCATCTGCGACGGGGCGGTGCGCAGCGGCAAGACCCTGTGCACCGGACTGTCCTTCTTCTGCTGGGCCATGCGCTCCTTTCAGGGGCGGAATTTTGCCCTGTGCGGGCGGACCATCCAGAATGTGCGGCGGAATATGCTCTCGGAGCTGATTCCCCTGCTGGAGCGGATGGGGTTCCGGTGTGAGGACCGGGTGAGTAAAAACGTGATTCAGGTGCGGCTGGGGGGAAGGAGGAATGCCTTTTACCTGTTTGGAGGGAAGGATGAGAGCTCAGCCGCCCTGATTCAGGGCATCACCCTGGCCGGGGCCCTCCTGGATGAGGTGGCGCTGATGCCCCGGTCCTTTGTGGAGCAGACCATTGCCCGGTGCTCCGTTACCGGAAGCCGGCTGTGGTTCTCCTGCAACCCGGAGTCCCCGGCCCACTGGTTCTATCAGGAGTGGGTCCTCAAGGCCGGGGAGAAAAAGGCCCTGCGCCTGCAATTTACCATGGACGACAACCCGGGGCTGTCCAAGCAGGTGCGGGAGCGGTACGCCGGCACCTTTCAGGGGGCCTTCTACCGCCGGTTTGTGCTGGGGGAGTGGGCGGTGGCCGAGGGGCTGGTGTATGACTTCTTCGACAGGAGCTTTGTCCGGGAGACGCCGGAGGGGCCCTTTGAGGAGTGGTATGTGTCGGTGGACTACGGCACCTCCAATCCCACGTCTATGGGGCTGTGGGGGCGGAAGAATGGGGTGTGGTACCGGACCGGCGAGTACTACTACGACGGCCGGGCCGCCCGGCGGCAGAAGACCGACGAGGAGTACGCCGACGACCTGGCCAGGCTGGCCGGGGACCGGCCGGTGCGGGCGGTGATCGCCGACCCGTCGGCGGCCAGCTTCTGCGAGACCCTGCGCAGGCGGGGCTGGCGGGTGAAAAAAGCGGACAATCAGGTCCTGTCCGGCATCCGGCTCACCGCACGGCTGCTGAAAAGCGGGCGGATGGTCATTTGCAGGGGGTGTGAGGACGCCATTCGGGAGTTTGGCCTCTACCGCTGGGACGACCGGGCTCAGGGCCAGGACCAGGTGCGCAAGGAGCACGACCACGCTATGGACGAGATTCGATACTTTGCCGCCACGGTGGCCGGAAAGGAGGGCCGGGGCGGAGTGTTCGCCGGGTGTGTGGAGAGAGGGAGGTTTTAGCTGCTCTGTGGGGCCCGACGACCCCGGCGGCCAGCTTTAAGAGAGTGACCCGCCCAGGTGGTCGGGTCCCACATGGAGCGGGGGGTGTTTTAGCGCAGCGCCTGCGTCCCGCCGCAGCGCAAGGCCCCTTTTGAAAGGGGCTGTCAGCCGAAGGCTGACTGAGGATTGCGTTTTGCGAAGCAAAACATACGCAGTAAACCCAAGTTTGCAAAGCTTTGTTTGCTTCGCACATTTTGGCTTTGCCAAAATACAATCCTCCGCCCCAGTGTGCGCACTGGGGCACCTCCTTTCAAAAGGAGGCTTTTTCGCCTGCGGGCGGGACGAGAGATTATTTGTAAGGAGGAATTGCATGAAATGGTGGAAGCAGAAGCGCAGGGAGCCCCCGGCCGCCGTGGTGCAGGTGCGGCGGGGGGAGGGACAGCCCTTCGGCGTGCTGGACCGGTACGTCCCCCTGCGCGGCGGGGAGATTGCCCTGTACCGGGCCATCCGGGAGGGGGTGCCCATTCTGGACGCCGCCATCTGGAAGCTGGTGCGGCTGTGCGGCGGGGTGGGGGTGAGGTGCGCCGACCCTAAAGCCCAGGCGGGGCTGGAGACCTTTTTTCGCACCGTGGACACCGGCTGGGGTCAGCGGGGGATTCAGTCCTTTCTGGACCGGTATCTGGACGACCTGTTTACCTGCGGCCACGGGCTGGGGGAGATTGTTCTGACCCCCGACGGGACGGAGATTGCCGCCCTGCTGTGCGCCGACCCGGAACAGGTGGAGGTGAAAATCGGGGACAGCCCCCTGGATTTTACCCTGTGCCGGGCGGGGCTTGGGGAGGACCGGGCGCTGCCTTATCAGGAGCTGCTGCTGTTTACCCCCTTCCAGCCCACGGGAGACGCCCCCTGCGGGGTGTCGCTGCTGCGGTCTATGCCCTTTCTGGCGGGTATTCTGCTGAAAATCTTTCAGGCCACCGGACAGAACTGGGAGCGGGCGGGCAACCTCCGCTTTGCCGTGGTGTGTAAGCCAGGCGAGGGGGAGGAGGCCTTTGCTCAGGAGCGGTGCGGGCTGCTGGCCCGGGAGTGGTCGGCCGCCATGCAGGCCGGGCGGGAGGGCTCCGTGCGGGATTTTGTGGCGGTGGGGGACGTGGACATCAAGGTGATCGGGGCGGACGGGCCCATTCTGGACAGCCAGGCGCCGGTGCGGCAGATTCTGGAGCAGCTGGTGGCCCGGACGGGGATTCCCCCCTTTATGCTGGGGCTGTCTTGGTCGTCCACCGAGCGGATGAGCGCCCAGCAGGCCGATATGCTCACCACCGAGGTTACCGCCATCCGGCGGACGGTGGAGCCCGCCCTGTGCCGGACGGCGGAGCTGTGGCTGCGGCTTCACGGGTTTGAGGGCCGGGCGGAGATCGTCTGGGAGGACATCAACCTCCAGGACATGGTGGAGGAGGCCCGGGCTGAACTGTATTGGGCTCAGGCGGAAAAATTGAGGAGGGAATTATGAAAATCATCAAGGAGACCGAGGGCGGACAGAATGCCGCCCTCAATCCGGGGGACCTGGAGCGGATCGGGGCGCTGGCCCGGCGGCCCCTGGGGGCGGAGGAGGTGTATACCTTCTCGGTGCGGCTGTGCGACAACGAGATCGACCGGGACTTTGAGCGGTTTCCCGCGCAGACCCTGGAGCAGCTGGCCCCCCTGTTTGTGGGCAAGGCGGGCATCTTTGACCACCAGTGGTCCGCCCGGGGTCAGGCCGCCCGGATTTATAAGACGGAGATTGTCCGGGAGCCGGAGCGGGTGACCCGGGCCGGGGAGGGGTATGTCTGGCTGAAGGGCTATGCCTACATGGTGCGCACCGGAAGCAATCAGGACCTGATCGCGGAGATCGAGGGGGGAATCAAGAAGGAGGTCAGCGTGGGGTGCGCGGTGGAGCGGGCCATCTGCTCCATCTGCGGCTGCGACCGGACGGCGACCGACTGCGGCCACGAGAAGGGGCAGGAGTACGGTGGACAGCTGTGCTGGGCTGACCTGGAGGGGGCTAAGGACGCCTATGAGTTCTCCTTTGTGGCGGTGCCCGCCCAGCCCGCCGCCGGAGTGGTGAAGACCGCCCGGCAGGGGGTTCGGGACGTCCGGCAGCTGGAGATGGAGGCCGCCCTGGGGCGGAAGTGCCTGGAGGAGCTGCGGGGGGAGGTGGTCCGGCTGGCCCTGCTGTGTGACCGGGAGCTGGACGGCAGGGCGATGAAGTCGCTGGCCGGAAAGCTGTCCCACCGGGAGCTGGAGGAGCTGCGCAGGTCCTACGCCCGGAGGGCCGAGGAGCGGCTGCCGCTGCGGACGCAACTGTGCTATGAGACGAAGAACGCTGCCTTTGACGAGGAGAACAGGGCGTTTTTGGGGTGATTGCTTCGCACATTTCGCCTGCGGCGAAATACAATCCTCAGTCACGGCTTCGCCGTGACAGCTCCTTTCAAAAGGAGCCTTTGCCGCCTGCGGGCGGGACGAAAGAGCTTTAACGAAAACGGGAGGTATAAAATATGGCATATTATTACGACAATTTGAAGCTGGACAAGGGGATGTACCGGGAGGCGGGGCGGTCCTTCAGCCAGGTGCTGGAGCGGGAGGACCCCAGCGAGCGGTATAAGGGCACCAGCCTGGAGGGGCTGGACGCCTTTCAGCGGCAGCTTAAGCGGTTCGACATCAAGGTGAAGGGGGAGGCCAGCGACCCGGTGGAGGCCTTTTTCCGCACCTCTGACGCCGCCGTCCTCTTTCCCGAGTACATCTCCCGCACCGTGCGCCAGGGGATGGAGGAGGGGGACGTGCTCCCCCACATCACCGCCGCCGTGACCCGGATCGATGGGATGGACTACCGCTCCATCTCCTCCGAGGCGGTGGGCGAGGAGAAAAAGCTGCGGCCGGTGCCCGAGGGGACGATGATTCCCTCCACCTCCATCAAGGTGCAGGCCAACCTGGTGAAGCTGAAAAAGCGGGGCCGGATGCTGGTGGCCACCTATGAGGCGGTGCGGTTCCAGAAGCTGGACCTGTTTTCCGTTACCCTGCGGCAGATCGGCGCCCACATCGCCCGGACCCAGCTGGAGGACGCGGTGGATGTGCTGATTAACGGGGACGGGAATGAGAATCCCGCCACCGTGACCTCTCTGGAGGAGGGGAGGGCGCTGGACTATGAGGCGCTGGTGGACTTCTGGGCCAAGTTTGACCCCTATGTGATGAACACCCTGCTGGTGTCCGGCGATGTGATGCTCCAGCTGCTGAAGCTGCCCGAGTTCCAGAATCCCCTGACCGGGCTGAACTTTCAGGGCACCGGCAAGCTGACCACCCCCCTGGGGGCCACCCTGCTGCGCACGTCCGTGCTGCCGGTGAAGACCGCCGTGGGGCTGGACCGGCGGTTTGCCCTGGAGATGGTGCGCAGCGGCGACGTGGTGGTGGAGTATGACAAGCTCATCGACCGGCAGCTGGAGCGGGCCGCCATCACCACCATCAGCGGCTTTGCCAAGGTGTTCCCCAAGGCCAGCCAGGTATTGAAGGTGTGAGATGACGGAGGAGATTATGGCCCTGTGCAGGGCGATGGGGGCCGGGCCGGAGGAGCTGCTGCTCCCCCTGGTGCAGGCTGTGGAGCGGCAGCTGGCCGGGCGGCTGCGGGAGGGGGCGGTCCCGGAGGACTGCGGGAGCGCCTTCCCCCTGGCCGCCGCCATGACGGCAGTGGAGCTGCTGTCCGCCATGACCGGCGGCGGGGACGGGGTGACCTCCTTCACCGCCGGGGAGCTCACCATCCGCCGGGAGCAGGGCGGAACAGGACGAAAGGGGCTGTCCGCCCAGGCCGAGGGGCTGCTGGCCCCCTGGCTGGGGGACACCGGATTTATGTTTCAGGGGGCAGAGGGATGATGGATCGAATCTGGAGCGACATTTTGGAGCGGTTCGGGCAGGAGGTGGTGCTGCGGGGCAGGGAGACGGTTTCCTGCCGGGCCATTGTGCAGCCCTGTCTGGACCGGAGCGGGGAGCAGGAGGAGGCCGGGCCCCTGGGGCTGGAGCGGCGGGAGCGATTCCGCTACATGGGCCCTGCCGGCCTCCCCCTGGACCTGGACACGGTGGTGGAGTGGCGGGGCCGGACCTGGCGGGTCCGGTCCGCCCACCTGGTGGGGGAGGGCGTGTGCCCCCACTGGTGGGCCATGCTGGTGCCCCGGGAGGAGGGGCCTGCATGAGCGCGGGGCTGGAGGGCATCCGCCAGGCCATGGCCGGCTACCTCAACGGAAAGGGGGTCCGGGCCATCACCGCCTGGCCGGACACCCCCCGGGCGGAGGGGGAGGAGCCGGTGGTGGTGGTCTCCCTCCGGGGGTGCCGGGCCGGGCCCGCCGGCTTTCAGAACTACCTGGGGGAGCGGTTTGACGAGGAATCCGGCCGGTGGGAGGAGCGGTATGGCAAGCGGGCCGAGCTCACCTTTGGGCTGGACATCTACGCCCCGGAGCAGGGGGGCGGGGAGGGGGTCCAAAAAGCCTTCGACGCCCTGGCCGGGGCCCTTCTGCTGGGGGGACCGGAGGGGATGGACCTGCGGGAGTTCTCCTGCGGGGCCACCGTGTGGGACGCCCAGCGCCGGCGGCTGAGGCGGCCGGTGGAGGCGGTGTGCGCCGCCTGGCTGTGCGCCGCGGCCGACGCGGGCGGCGGATTTGTTGATTTTGAATTGCGAGGTGTGTTAAAGATATGAGTATTTCGGTACATCAGCGTCCGGGGGTCTACTCCTCCTACGACGCATCGGCGGTGGTGAGCGGCAGGGGCTCCGGCCGGATAGTGGGGCTGGTGGGGGTGAACCCCCAGGTCCCGGCGGGGACAGTGCAGGTGATTACCAGCTATGACAAGGCGGTGGCCGCCTTCGGCTCCGGCGGCCCGGAGGGGATGGCAGAGCTGATCCGTCTGGCCCTGAAAAATGGGGCCTCCGCCGTGGCGGCGGTGGCGGTGGCCGGCGCGGAGGGCTATGAGGAGGGATTTGCCCGGCTGGCCGGGCTGGAGGGCATCGCCCTGGTGCTGTGCGACAGCACCGACATCACGGTGCAGAAAAAGCTGCGGGACAGCGTAGCGGAGGCCTCCGGCCTGCGCCGGGAGCGGCTGTGCGTGGCGGCCGGGGGGAAGGACGAGGACGTGGAGGGCCTGATCGCCCGGGCCGGGGAGCTGAACCACGAGCGGGTGGTGCTGGTGGCCCCCGGGGCGGTGGACGGCGAGGGGGCGGCCCTCTCCGGGCTGACCCTGGCCGCCGCGGTGGCCGGGGCCATCGCCGGCGAGAGCGACCCCGCCGTCCCCCTGGGGGGCGCGGAGCTGCTGGGGCTGGCCGGCCTGTCCGCCCGGCTGGAGGACCGGGAGGTGGACCGGCTCATCCTGGGGGGCGTTACCCCGGTGGAGAGCCTGGGGGGCGTGGTGAGCGTGGTGCGGGGGGTGACCACCCGCACCACCTCCGGGGGGACGGCGGACCCCTCCTGGCGGGACCTGTCTGCCATCCGGGTGGTGGACGACGTGATCCCCGGGCTGCGGGCCGCCCTGCGGACCAAGTTCCGCCGGGCCAAGAACACCGCCCAGAGCCGGGGGGCCATCCGGTCCCAGGTGGTGCTGGAGCTGGAGAACAAGCTGGCCCGGGAGATTATCACCGGGTATGAGGACGTGGCGGTGGCCGCCGACCCGGAGGACCCCACCCGGTGCCTGGTGGACTTCTCCTTTGCCGTGGCCCATGGGCTGAACCAGATCTGGCTGACGGCCCACATCACTGTTTAAGGAGGTTGAGTTATGAGCATCGCAGGATTCCCCACAAGCAGCGATATCTATCTGGAGGCCGACGGCGTCCGGGTGGCGGTGGTGCAGAGCTACTGCGCCAAGACCACCCGGAGCAGCGTGGCGGTGGAGGCCTTCGGGGAGGCCGAGCCGGTGGCCACCGTGGCCGGCCAGGCGGTCCACGTGATCGAGCTGAGCCGGCTGTACGCCACCGACGAGGCCATGCAGGACAAGATTGATTTTCATTCCCTGTCCGGCTTTTCCCTGGTCATCTGCAAGCCGGACCGGAAGATTATTTACACCGACTGCCAGTGGAGCGCCATTCAGGAGAGCGCCGAGATCGGCAGCATGGTGCTGGAGAAGGTCACCCTGGTGGCCTCCCGGCGGATTGAGACGGGGGTGTAAGGATGGGCAGGTCGATTTTGGCGGGCCGGGACCGGATGTCGCTGGAAAACGGATTTGATCTGCGGCTGCTGTCCGCCCTGGAGGTGCTCCAGGCCCGGCGGGAGGCGGACGAGCTGGCCGGGGACGGCCGGGAGCGGGCCCTGTGCTCCAACGCCTGCCTGCTGGCCCGGGCGCTGGAGCGGACCGAGGGGCAGGTCCCCGTGTTTGAGAGCGGCCGGGCGGCGCTGGCCGGGCTGACGGTGGCTGAGATCGGGGCGCTGGCCGCCCGGTGGAGCGCCTTCAGCCGGGAGAACGACCCCGGGCCCGAGCTGGACGGGGCGGCGCTGGAGCAGGTAAAAAAAAACTCCGGGGGGACGCCGGCGAGCGGCTGCGCTGGCGGGTGCTGAGGGAGTTTCACGCCCTGCCCACCGAGGAGCGGGCGCGGGCGATGAAGGGCCGGGACTATCTCTGGTGCCTGACCAATTTGCTGCTGGACCGGGAGGAGGCGCTGGAGCGGCTGTGTCCCCGCTGCCGGACCCGGGCGCTGGAGGAGCGGTGCGCCGCCTGCGGCGCCCCCGCCGGGGAGTGGGGCGAGGGGGCGGCCAGCGCCGCCTTCGACCTGGCCCGGTTTGAGGCGCTGAAGGGGGGCCGGGCGGATGCGTGACTATCTGGAGGAGCTGCTGGAGGGCTCCGGCGCGCTGCTGGAGGAGCTGCGCCGGGCGGAGCGGGGGCTGTCCGCCCTGCCCGGCGGGGCAAGAGACCGGGAGACCGGCGCGGAACAGGAGGAGCCGGGGGTGGTCTCCCCAAAGGCGGAGGGGGTTGACGGCGGGAAAAAGCTGGTAAACCTTCTTGAAAACGTGGTTGACGCAGAGAAAAGGACAGAAAAGGCCCCGGAGGAGGGGCGAATCGGGGGGATGGAGCCCTCCGAACGTCCGGCGGAGGACCCGGGGCGGCCCGGGGCAGTACCGGCGGAGGTGGGGACGGCGGAGAGGGGCCTCCCGCTGGCGGTCCAGCTGGAGCGGCTGGACCGGGCGGCCGCCTCCGGCGGCGGGCCGGCGGAGGGCGGAACCGGGGGGCGGCAGGCGCTGGTCCCCCTCCCGCCGGGGCGGCGGACGGCGGGGGCGCGCCCTTCCGGGGCGGAGGTCCCCGGCGGGGAGTGGTCCGGGGCCGGGGGGGCGCTGCCCTCCGGCGGAGGGACCGACTGGGTGGAGCAGGCCGACCGGGCCTTTCGCCGGGACAGCCGCCGGTATGACGGGGGATTTTATCTGTATTGAGGAGGGCCCAGGCATGCGCCAGAAGCCTTCCCTCTGGAAAGGGGAAAGTCATACTGTCAAAAAGCCCCCCTCTCAGAGGGGGGTGGCACGGCGGAGCCGTGACGGGGGGAGTTTTGAAGTAAAAAAGTGATATTGATTCGTTGTTTTACTCCCTCAGTCACCGCCTTCGGCGGCGACAGCTCCCTCAAAGAGGGAGCCTTAGGGAACGGTAGTGAGTTTTTCGACAAGCTGGCTTTCCCCCCGGAGGGTGGAAGGCTTGCCCTGCGGGGGACGGGGGAGCCCTGCATGATGTGCCGGATGGTATCTCCGGGGCAGAATTTGAAGACAGCGTGAATGGAGGAGTGATCCATTGAATTTGACGCCGATGCGGTATAAGAGCTACACCTGGCCCCACAATCCCCGGGTGTATTCCATCGACTTCCAGCGGCCTGTGGCGGTGCACAAGACCCCCTTTGGCCGCTATCAGCTCCAGGACCTGGGGCTGGGCCACCGGGTGATGGAGGGGGAAGGGGAGTTCGTGGGGCCGGGGGCCTATGAGGAGTTTCAGCGGCTGGCCTGCGTCTTCTATGAGGACGGGCCGGGTCTGCTGGTCCATCCCCTGTGGCAGGTGGCCAACGCCTACTTTGTCTCGCTGCGGGTGGAGCAGGAGCCACGGCCCGACTATGTGCGGTATGCCTTCACCTTCTGGGAGGAGCACGGGCTGTATAACGGCCTGGCCACCCGGGTGACAGGGGGAGGGGCCGGGCAGGAGGGGACGGGGGCGGCGCAGGGGGCCGGGCAGGCCGTCTACCACCGGGTGGCCAGGGGGGAGACCCTCTGGGCCCTGGCCGGGCGGTATGGGGTCTCGCTGGCGGAGCTGGTGGCCCTGAATCCCCAGATTAAAAATCCCAACCTGATCCGGGTGGGGGAGGAGGTGCGGGTGGCATGAACGCCTTTGTGACCGACGCGGCCGGGGAGCGGTGGGCCCTGCCCCGGCCGGCGGCCTGGCGGCTGGAGTACACCGCCGGCGTGCCCTGCGACAGCTTCTGGCTCCGGTGCCCCTGGGACGGCGGCAACGCCACAAAACCGGCGGACTGGGTGGAGTTTTCCGCCGAGCAGGGCGGGGCGCGGGTGTTCACCGGGGTGGTGGACGAGTGCGAGGTGAGCCTGTCCCGGCGGGGGCGGCTGCTGGAGGTGTCCGGCCGGGGGATGGCCGCCCGGCTGCTGGACAACGAGGCCCTGGGCCAGGACTACCAGACCGCCACCCAGATGGACATTATCCGGGACCACGTGCAGCCCTACGGCATCACGGTGGCCCCGGGGGCACGGCTGCCGGCGGTGGCCCAGTTCTCGGTGGCCACGGGGAGCAGCGAGTGGTCGGTGGTGTATGAATTCGCCCGGTACTACGGCGGGGTGGCCCCCCGGTTCGACCGGGAGGGGCGGCTGGTGCTCTCCGGCTGGGACGACAGCCGGGAGCGGGTGGTGGACGACAGCAGCCCTCTCATCGCCCTGGTCCGGCGGGACAGGCGGTATGGGGTGCTGTCGCAGGTGCTGACCCGGGACCGGTGGAGCGGGGCGGTGGAGACGGTGGACAACCGGGACTTTGCCGCCCGGGGGGGCATGGCCCGGCGGATTATCACTATGCCCGCCAAGAGCAGCTATAAGGCCATGCGCTACAGCGGGCAGTTTCAGCTGGACCAGTCGGCCGCCGAGCTGGAGCGGATGGAGCTCACGGTGGGAGAGGCCTTCTGCGTGTGGCCCGGGGACCTGGTGACGGTGCGGCGCAGCGGGCTGGACTGGAACGGCCGGTATCGGGCGGTGAAGGTGACGGTGGGCATGGACGAGGGGGGGCACTGGACCCGGATGGAGCTGGCCCCTCCCGACGTTACCATATGAGCCCGCGTCCGGTGGGGCGCGGCGGAAAATGAGGTGTGGTTATGTGGACATCGGAACGGAATCGAAACCTGCCCCTGCGGGAGGCGGCCGCCGAGATCGGCACCGTCACCCTGGGGGGCGACCCCGCCGGGGTGAGCCTGGGGGGAGAGCGGCGCTGGCTGACGGTGTACGGCCCCGGGGGCTACTGCTGGCGGCCCACCGCCGGGGACAAGGTGCTGGTGCTCAAGGCGGGGGCGGAGGGGGAGTCCCCCTGTGTGCTGGGCACCGTTCAGGGGGAGGCCGAGCTGAAGCCCGGCGAGGTTATGCTGAAGGGCGGGACCTGCTCCCTCCGGCTGGGCCAGGAGGGGCTGGCGCTGGAGGGGGAGCTGATTGTCAACGGCCGGACGCTGTATGACATTGTGCGGGAGATTGTGGCGGAGCTGCTGAGCTGAGGGGGGATAGCTGTGGAATGGAAGCTGACAGAGGGGGACTATGTCCCCGACGGGAAGGGGGGCCTTACCGCCCTGACCGGCAGCGGGGAGGTGCTGGCCCGGGTGCTGTACCGCCTGACCGCCCGGCGGGGGGCGCTGCCCTTCCTGCCCGGGCTGGGCAGCCGGCTGTATCGGCTGGGCCGGGAAAAGCCCTCCGCCCGGCAGGCCCTGGCCGCCCAGTATGTGGCCGAGGCCCTGGGGGAGGAGCCCGGACTGACGGTGCGGGCGGTGGAGCTGAAGGAGGAGGAGGGCGCCGGCCGGCTGACCGTCTACCTGGACTGGCGGGGCGAGGAGCTGACGGCGCAGGTGAAGGTGTGAGGCGTGAATGGGGCGGACAGTGTGGGCTGACTTTGTGGTCAGAGGCGGAGACCTGGCCGCAACCTCATCCGTCACGGCTTCGCCGTGCCACCTTCCCCTTGGAAAGGGGAAGGCTTTGGCGCGCTCTGAAAAGCAGTGCTTTTTTGACCGGACGGGGTAAAGACGGCGGCCTGTGCTGCCGCCTCCAAGACCTGTCCCAAGTGACGAAATGGCTGTGAGGAGGAATGTTTTGAAAACAGTTGACCAGATCTATCAGGAGATGCTGGCCTGCTTCGGCGGGAAGACGGGGCTGGAGCCCCGGGAGGGCTGCGACTTGTCCGCCCGGCTCTATGCCCTGGCCGCCCAGGTCTATGGGCTGTATGTTCAGGCGGAGTGGGTGGTGCGGCAGGCCTTTCCCCAGACGGCGGAGGGGGAGTATCTGGACCGCCATGCCCAGCTGCGGAGCCTGGAGCGCCGGCCGGCCTCCGCCGCCGAGGGGGTGGTCCGCTTTACCGCCGGGGAGGCGGCCGCCGCCCCCAGGACTATCCCCCGGGGGACGGTGTGCATGACGGCGGGACTGGTGCGCTTTGAGACCATAGGGGACGCCGTTCTGGAGGCGGGGGAGCTGACGGCGGAGGCCCCGGTCCGGGCGCTGGAGGCCGGCAGGGCGGGGAATGTGTCCGCCGGGGCCATTGCGGCTATGGCGGTGGCCCCGGTGGGGATCGCCGCCTGCACCAATCCGGCCCCCTGCGCCGGAGGGGCGGACGGCGAGACCGACGCCGCCCTGCGGGAGCGGGTGCTGGAGAGCTTCAAGCGCCTGCCCAACGGGGCCAACAGCGCCTTTTACCAGCAGGGGGCGCTGTCCTTCGAGCAGGTGGCGGCGGCGGCGGTGATCCCCCGGCCCCGGGGGGTGGGGTCGGTGGACGTGGTGCCCGCCACCCTGGCCGGCCTGCCCGGGGAGGACCTGCTGGCCGAGCTGGAGGCCTATTTTGAGGCCCGGCGGGAGATCGCCGTGGATGTGCGGGTCCGGGCCCCCGAGCCGGTGACGGTGAATATTGCCGTTTCTGTCGAGGCGGAGCAGGGCCGGGACCAGGGGGAGGTGCTGGCCCGGGTGGAGGAGGCCGTGCGGGGCTGGTTTACCGGAAAGCTGCTGGGACAGCGGGTGCTGCTGGCCCGGCTGGGCAGCCTGATCTACAGCTGCGACGGGGTGGCCAACTACGTCATCACCGCGCCGGCTGCCGACGTGCCGGTGGCCGGGGATCAGCTGCCCATGCTGGGGACCCTGCGGGTGGAGGGGAAGGCATGAGTCACGCCCAATACCTGCGGGACCTGCTGCGGCCCCTGGGGGTCTACGACCTGACGGCCCCCTTCAACGGCGGGGAGCTGGATGCCCAGGGGGAGGCCCTGGACGGGGCGATGGCCCGGATTGAGGAGGTCCAGCGGGAGAGCTCCCTGACCACGGCTGAGGACTGGGGGCTGGAGCGGATCGCCGCCCTGTTTGTCCGCCGGCCGGTGGCCGCCCAGCCCCGGAGGCTGGCCGCCGCCCTGGCTGCCCTGCTGCGCATTGGCGGGGACAGTTTTACCCTGGCCGCCATCAACAACACCATCACCGGCTGCGGCATCCCCGCCGTGGTGAAGGAGACAGGGACGGGACAGGTGGCGGTCTCCTTCCCCGGGGTGGCCGGGGAGCCGGAGGGCTTTCCTGAGCTGAAAACCATTATTGAGGATATCCTCCCCGCCCACCTGGGCATCGAATACGACTTCTGGTTCCTGATCTGGCGGGAGCTGGAGGACAATTTTCCCAGCTGGCGGGCTATTGAGGACCTGGAGCTGTCCTGGACACAGCTGGAAACCTTTGTGGAGTATTTATAGCATAATTTCACCCCGGTGTCTTGATACAGGCACCGGGGTGTTGTGTTTTTATCAGGCCTACATGTCCAGCTTGGCCTTCAGCGCCTCCTGGAGGACGCCGGAGAAGTTGAGGTGGGCCGCCTCCGCCGCCTCGTTGAGCCAGGCGGGCAGAGAGAGGGTCTTTTTTACCGCCCGGTTGTTTTTACGGGCGTACTCCGCCGGATTAAAAGGAATCATGACTACAAATTCACCCTCTGCCAGGGTCTGAGCGGAGGGGATGGAGGCCTGGGGGTACTCGCTTAAGCCCTCCAGCATCAGCCCGATGGCGTCCTTGGCCATCTCCACCGCCTCGTCCATGGTGTCGCCCTGGGTGGAGCAGCCCTCGATGTCCGGGACAAAGACCGAGTATCCCACCTCCTCGGGATGGAACACGGCGGGATAATAGGTGTTCTTCATGGTATGCCTCCTTTGGAGCCTGCCCTTATTTCAGGCCTGCGTCTTTCAATATTTTTTGCTCTAAGCCCTTTTTTAAATCCTTTGTGCGGAAGGGAACAATAACCGTTTTTTCGGTCTGCTCATTTCGGAATTTTCGGTGGGAGCCGTTGGAACTGATACACACAAAGCCGTTGGCCTGGAGGAGCTGAATCATTTCTCTTGGCGATATCGGCATTGCGGATCACTCCATTTCTCTGTGTACTTTAGTATATACGTATTTTACGTATCTGTCAACTGAAAAGGTAACATCAGGGAGACAGCCGGAGCCGTCTCCCTGTAAAATTATCCCTGATTTTGGGCCTCCACCAGGCGCACGCCGCAGTACTTCTCCCGCAGCTTGGGCTTTTCGATCTTGCCGGTGGGGTTGCGGGGGACATCGGCAAAGATGATCTTCCGGGGGCGCTTGTACCGGGGCAGGTCCATGCAGAACTGGTTGATCTCGCTCTCGGTGCAGTGCATGCCCTCCTTGATCTGGATGATGGCGGCGGCCATCTCCCCCAGGCGCTTGTCGGGCAGGCCGATTACCGCCACGTCGTGGACCTTGGGGTAGGCGGACAGGAAGTCCTCAATCTGCACCGGGTACAGGTTCTCGCCGCCGGAGATAATCACGTCCTTCTTCCGGTCCACCAGGAAGATGAAGCCGTCTTCGTCCTGGCGGGCCATGTCGCCGGTGTGGAGCCAGCCATTTTCCAGCACCTCGGCGGTGGCCTCGGGGTTGTGGTAGTAGCACACCATCACCCCCGGGCCTTTTACGCACAACTCGCCCACGTCTCCCTGGCGGACAGGGACATTCTGCTCGTCCACAATCTTGATCTTCCAGCCGTAGCCCGGCACGCCGATGGCCCCCACCTTGTGGACGTTGTCCACCCCCAGGTGGACGCAGCCCGGGCCGGTGGACTCGGACAGGCCGTAGTTGGTGTCGTACTTGTGGTGGGGGAAGTATTGCAGCCAGTGCTTGATGAGGGAGGGGGGCACCGGCTGGGCGCCAATGTGCATCAGCCGCCACTGGGACAGGTGAAAATCTTCGATTTTCAGGTCGTCCCGGTCCAGGGCGGCCAAGATGTCCTGGGCCCAGGGCACCAGCAGCCAGACGATGGTGCACCGCTCCTGGCTGGCCGCCTGGAAGACGGCGGAAGGGGAATTGCCTTTGAGCAGCACCGCACGGCTGCCGGTGAACAGGGAGCCGAACCAGTGCATCTTGGCCCCGGTGTGGTACAGGGGAGGGATGCACAGGAAGACGTCTTCGTGGGTGGTCTCGTGGTGGATGGCCTCCATCCGGGCCGACTGCATCAGGGCGGTGTGCCGGAGCAGGATGGCCTTGGGAAAGCCGGTGGTGCCAGAGGAGTAGTAGATGGCCGCCTCGTCCTCGTCGTCCACCAGCACCTTGGGGGGGCGGCTGGAGCAGTTGGCGGTGGCCCGCAGGTAGTCCTCGGCAAAGGCGGGGCAGTGCTCCCCCACGAAGAACAGCAGCATCTGCTTTTTGATCTTGGGCACAATGGGCTCCATCCGGGTGGTGAACTCCGGGCCGAAAAAGAGCACGTCGGCGTCGGCCAGCTTCAGGCAGTAGTCGATCTCGTCGGCGGTGTAGCGGAAGTTCAGAGGAACCGCCACCGCCCCCGTTTTTAAAATGCCGAAGTAGATGGGCAGCCACTCCAGGCAGTTCATCAGCAGAATGGCCACCTTCTGGCCCTTGCGGATGCCCCGGCTGAGCAGCATGTTGGCCACCCGGTTGGCCTTCTCGTCAAAGACCGACCAGGTGATCTCCCGGCGGTAGGGGGCGTCGCCGGTGGGCTGGATCAGCTCATACTCCTGCCAGGAGACCCGCTGCTCCTCCCGGACCTCGGGGTTGATCTCCACCAGGGCGGCCTCGTCGCCGTACAGCTTGCTGTTGCGCTCCAACAGATCGGTGATAGGCATTGCGTTCGTTCCTTTCCAGACGGATGGGCTCCGTTAAACTTTATTGATTTTAACCGCTAAAGTATCATAGCGAATTTTTGGGGGAATGTCAAGAGGGAAAGGGGGCTTTTGCTGCCATGAACCTCAAAAAGCTGGTCATTGCTGCTCCGGATTCCCCTCGATTTTCTCCCGGTTTTCCACTTTATCTTCCTTGGGTCTCTTAATTTTTCACTTTTTAACAGACTGAGCCCGCCGTAAGGCGGGCTCTTTCATCGCTTATTCACCTGGCGGGTCGCCCTGCAGGCGCTCCAGCACCATGCTGTAGCCGCCGGAGCCGTAGCGCAGCTCGGTGTTCACCCGGGTGATGGTGGAGCTGCTGGTGGCAATCTCGGCGCGGATGGCCTCGTAGGTCTTGCCCTGGGCCAGCATCCGGGCCACCTGAAGCCGCTGGGCAAAGGCGGCCAGCTCCTGCACGGTGAGCAGGTCGCCGAAAAAGCGGTAACACTCGTCCAGGTCCCGCAGGGACAGGACGGCCTGAAACAGGGTGTCGATGGAATCGTTGGGCTCGTTGCGAATGCGAGGCATGGCTGAGCCGCCCTCCTTTAGAGCTGTACTGTAGCAGGGGCGTCCAGACGGACCGGGCCGCCGATCCAGGCGGACACCTCCTCGCCGTCCCGGCGGAGCACAGCGGCCTCCACCGCTCCGGCTGGCTGAATGTAGGTGCGGACAAAGGGGCCGTCGGGGGCGTTCTGGCTCTGGGCCACGGCGGCGGCCAGAGAGCCGGAGCCGCAGCTGCCCTCCCACACCAGGCTGTCCGCCGCGGGCACCTTCACCAGGGGGGTGATGGCCCCCTTTGCGCTGTCCAGAAAGATGACGCCGTAGGCGTCCAGGTCGGGGATATCCCAAAACAAGGGCTCGGCCTTCTGGAAGAAGTCCAGGCTGGGGGGCACGTCCTCCACCACCAGATGGGCGATGCCCACCAGGTCCACCATGGTGGCGGGACAGCCGTCCACCTCCGTCTGGCCCACCCCCCGGGGCAGGGGCATCTGGGCCCGGGCGGTGCCGACGGCCAGGTCCACATCCACCGTTACCGGCCGGTGGCAGCCGCTCACCTCCACCAGCACCTGAGACACTCCGCCCAGCTGCCGGGCCATGAGCATCCCGAAGGCCCGGGTGGCGTTGCCGCAGAACTCGCCCCCGGCCATCTCCATCCGGCCCGCGCCCCCCATCACCGGGGGGCAGACGAAGCCCACCTGCTCCACGTCGGAGCCCTCCATGAGCCGGGAAGCGACCCCGGCCCGGTCCCCAACGGGGACCGGGTCCAGGACGAACAGTGTGATATTGCCTGCGGGGTCGGCCCGCAGTACATTCAGTGTCATGGCTTACTGGAAGTCGGGAATAAATTCCTTCACGATGTCCAGCAGCTCGCCGCTGCGGATCATCTTCTCCACCTCCAGGATGTCGGGCCAGATCTCCCGGTCGATCTCGTAGAAGTCCACCTTCTCCCGCACGTGCTTGTAGAGGGCCTCATGGACGGGGGCGATGCCCTGGCCGTGGGTGTTCAGCTGGCGGCGGATGTCGATGGCCTGGCAGGCGGTGAGAAGCTCGTCGGCCAGCACGGAGAAGGTGTTCTGGACGATCATGCCCGCCTTGCGGCCGGCGGTGGTGCCCATGGACACGATGTCCTCCTGGTTGGCGGAGGAGGGGATGGAGTCCACGCTGGCGGGGTGGGCCAGCACCTTGTTCTCCGACACCATGGAGGCGGCGGCGTACTGGACGATCATAAAGCCGGAGTTGACACCGGGCTTGGTGGTGAGGAAGGGGGTCAGGCCGTTGGAAAGAGCGGCGTTGACCATCCGCTCAGTGCGGCGCTCGGAGGCGTTGGCAATCTCGGAGCAGGCAATGCCCAGGGTGTCGAAGGGGATGGCCATGGGCTCGCCATGGAAGTTGCCGCCGGAGATGACCGCCTCGTCCTCCAGGAAGATCAGGGGGTTGTCGGTGACGGCGTTGAGCTCGATCTCCACCTTATCCCGCACGTAGTCCAGGGCGTCCCGGACGGCGCCGTGAAGCTGGGGGATGCACCGCAGGGCGTAGGCGTCTTGCACCCGGTCCTTCTGGCAGTTGTCCAGAATTTCGGAGCCCTCCAGCAGCTTGCGCATATTCTCGGCCACCAGCATCTGGCCCTTCTGGCCGCGGACCTGATGGATGCGGGGGTCGAAGGCGTTGCGCAGGCCGGTGAGGCCCTCGAAGTCCAGGGAGCCGATGACGTCGCCCAGCTGGGCGGCGCAGATGGTGTCATACAGGGCCAGGGAGCCCACGCTGGTCATGGCGCAGGTGCCGTTGGTCATGCCCAGGCCCTCCTTGCACACCAGGGTGTCCAGGGTGGCAATGCCGGCCTTGGCCATGGCGTCGGCGCCGGACATGAGCTCGCCCTTGTAGTAGGCCTGTCCCTTGCCCAGCATGGGCAGGGTCATGTGGGCCAGGGGAGCCAGGTCGCCGGAGGAGCCCAGGGAGCCCTTCTGGGGGACCCAGGGGTGAACGCCCTTGTTGAGCATCTCAATCATCATTTCCACCAGCAGGGGGCGCACGCCGGACACGCCGCCGCACAGGGCGTTGGCCCGCAGCAGCAGCATGCCGCGCACCACCTCCTCGGCGTAGGGCTCGCCGGCGCCGGTGCAGTGGCTGAGAATCAGGTTGGTGGACAGCTGGTTGCTCATTTCCTCGGGGACGGCCACCTTCTGGAAGTCACCGAAGCCGGTGGTGATGCCGTAGGCCACCCGGCCCTCCTCAGCGATCTTCTCGGCCAGGGCGCGGGACTTCTTCATGGCCTCCAGGGCGGAGCCGGCCAGCTCCACAGGGGCGCTGTACCGGGCGACGGCCACAAAGCTCTCCAGGTTCAGGCTATGGCCGTCCAGGACGACGTTCTTGATGGCGGAAGGATTCATAATCATGGGGAATTACCTCACTTTATATATTTTTCGGCAGATGCCGATTGTTGACAAATTAGGGCGCGGCCCCCAAAGGGCAGGGGGTCCCTCTGGGGGCCGCGAAGGTTCATAGCCCCTTGCTCTTGCGGGAAAAACCGCCGGAACGGGGGTTGTCGGTTACCTGGCGTATGGGAACGCCGGGGTGTTTCTCCCGGGCCAGCACCAGAATTTTCTCGGTGTCGGGCCGGGTGAAGAAAAAGCGTTTGCTCACGCTGCCCCGCCCGATGTGGAGGGCGATGAGCTCAGGGTGATTCCGGTCCTCCACCACGATGGCGTTGATCTCCGCCCAGGGCCAGAAGTTGTAGTTGGTGGTAATCCTCATTTGATAGAAGATTTCCAGCCCCCGCTCGGTTACGGCCACATCCTTCTTGGTCAGCAGGGTGAGGCTGTAAAGCACACCGAAGATCAGGGCGATCTTAAACCGGGTGAAGATACCGCCCACCAGCAGGAGCGCCACCATAGCCCAGCAGCTGTAGATAATATAGGGCTTTCGGGGCTTCAGCTCCCGGGGGAGGTAGACGGGGCCGGTCAGATCGGCCCAGGGGAGAGGTTTTGCGCTCACAGGCAGATTCCTTTCTTCACCAAAAGACCTTTTGGCGTCCGCCCCCCTGCGGGGGCGGAGCTGTCACAAAGTTACGTCAAAGACGATCAGGCGTTGACCTTGGGGGCCTTGCCGGCGGCGCGGCGGGCTTCCAGAGCCTTCAGGGCCTTCTCGTGGGCCTCGGCAGGGGCGGCGGCGGGCTTGCCGGCCTTGGTCTTGCCGAAGATGTTGGTGTAGGAGCCGTCAGCCCAGAAGATGTTGCGGCCCATAAAGGCGGTGATGGCGGCATAGATGGGGTTGAGCAGGTTCACGAAGGCGAAGGGGAAGTACACGAAGGGGGACATGCCGAACACGCCCTGCTGGTAAGCGCCGCAGCCGGTCCAGGGGAACATGGCGGCCCACAGGGTGCCGCAGTCCTCCAGGGTGCGGGACATCATATTGCGGCTCAGGCCCAGCTCGTCATACTTCTCCACGTACAGGGGGGCGGGAACGCCGATGCCCAGGAACTGGTCGCACATGGTGGCGTCGCAGAACAGGGAGGTGGCCATGGTGGTGAAGATCAGGCTGCCCACGGAGTTGATCTTGTTCTTCAGCTGGCCGAACAGGGCCTCGGTGCAGCCGCAGCGCTCCAGAGCGCCGCCGTAGGCGACGGCCAGGAGGATCAGGTTGATGGTCCACATGGTGTGGTCCATGCCGCCGCGGTTGAGCAGGCTGCACACGGTGGTGTAGGAGTCGGGGCTGACGTTCAGGGCGGCGGCGGCCTCAGCCACCAGCTCGGGGACCTCGGTGTCAACGCCGAAGCCATAGCCGTAGTGCAGCATGTCGAACAGGTCGGCCAGGCTGCCCACGCCCTGGAAAACTACGGCGAACAGGATGCCGGTGGCCACCGAGATGGCGATGCCCACCAGACCGGGCAGCTTCATCACGCAGGCGGCGATAACTACCAGGATGGGGACCAGCAGGAAGGGGTTGATGTTGAAGCCGTCGGCCAGGACGACCTGGATCTCCTTGGCCACGGTGGGGTCATAGCTGCCGCTGCTGGTAGCCACGCCCAGGATGGCGTAGCCGATCAGGGCGATGACGAAGGTGGGGGCGGTGGTGGACACCATGGCGGTCACGTGGTCGAACAGGCCGGTCTCAGACACGGCGGCGGCCAGGTTGGTGGTGTCGGACAGGGGGGAGAACTTGTCGCCCACATAGGCGCCGGAGATAGCCATACCGGCGGTGATGGGGGCGGGGATGCCCAGGCCGGCGCCGATGCCCAGCATGGCGATACCCATGGTGGCGGTGGCAGTCCAGGAGGAGCCGCAGGCCAGGCCCACGATGGCACACAGGATGCAGCCCACAGGCAGGAACAGCTGGGGAGTGAGCAGGTTCAGCCCGTAGTAGATCAGGGCGGGGATGGTGCCAGACATGAGGAAGGAGGCGACCAGCAGACCAACCGTACACAGGATCAGGATGGCCTCCATGGTGGCGTTCAGCCGGTCGACCATGCCGGCCAGCATGTCGGAGAAGCTGTGGCCGCAGAAGCAGCCCACGGCGCAGGCCACCACGATGGACACGGCCAGCGGCATGTGGGCGTCCACATAGGTCCCACCGCTGAAGTTCAGGCCGTAAATCATCAGGCCCATCATCACAACGATGGGGAGCAGCGCCTCAACTACGTTGGGGAGCCGTACATTGCGGGATTTTTCGTTACTTGCCATAAAATGTACCCCTCTTTCTTAGATATGTTTCCTCTTCCGATTTTCGGAATCCGGCCGGATCTCCCCCTCGGAGGACAAGTATACCCCGGGGAGGAGCCCCTCTCCGGCAGGGCCCCGATACAAGAGGTATCATACCACAAGGGGCTGTTAAAATCAACAAAAATGTGCTTGAAAAACGAAAGTTGCTTGTACAGTATCCAGCTCTATTGCTGATACACTGACACAGTGGTACAGCAAAGCGGAAAAGGCCCCTTGGGGCAGAAGGGATTCCGGGCTTTTTACCTGGCGGACATTTGAAAAGGCGGCTGAAAGCCGGGTTTTACTTTTTAAAATAAAGTGTTTGTCCCGATGTGAGAAAAAAATATTATTTACGGATTGGCCTTTGTGCGTTATAATGTGGACAGTGAAATCCCGGGGGTGCCGCCCCGGAGGAACCCATCAAAAATTTTAGAAAGCAGGAGGCCCACCAACATGACTGACATTGAAATCGCCCAGCAGTCCACTATGCTTCCCATCGAAGAAATCGCCGCCAAAATCGGCATCGGTTCCGAAAACCTGGAGCACTACGGCCACTATAAGGCTAAGGTGGACATCCATGCTTTGAAGGACCTGCCCCGGAAGTCCAAGCTGGTTCTGGTAACCGCCATCAGCCCCACCCCCGCCGGCGAGGGCAAGACCACCACCTCCGTGGGTCTGGCCGACGCCCTGAACAAGATCGGCAAGAAGACCATCGTCTGCCTGCGCGAGCCCTCCCTGGGCCCCGTGTTCGGCGTGAAGGGCGGCGCGGCCGGCGGCGGCTACGCCCAGGTCGTCCCCATGGAGGATATCAACCTCCACTTCACCGGCGACTTCAACGCCATCGGCATCGCCAACAACCTGCTGGCCGCCCTCATTGACAACCACATCCAGCAGGGCAACGCCCTGGACATCGACACCCGCCAGATCACCTGGAAGCGGGTGGTGGACATGAACGACCGCCAGCTGCGCCACATCACCTGCGGCCTGGGCGGCAAGGCCTCCGGCGTGCCCCGTGAGGACGGCTTCGACATCGTGGTGGCCTCCGAGATCATGGCTGTGCTGTGCCTGTCCACCGGCCTGATGGATATGAAGGCCCGTCTGGCCAAGATGGTGGTGGGCTACAGCCGCACCGGCAAGCCCATCACCGCCCACGATCTGAAGGCCGAGGGCGCCATGGCCGCCGTCCTGAAGGACGCCATCAAGCCCAACCTGGTCCAGACCCTGGAGCACACCCCCGCCTTCATCCACGGCGGCCCCTTCGCCAACATCGCCCACGGCTGCAACTCCATCCAGGCCACTGAGACCGCTATGAAGCTGGCCGACTACACCGTTACCGAGGCCGGCTTCGCCGCCGACCTGGGCGCTGAGAAGTTCCTGGACATCAAGTGCCGCGCCGGCGGCTTCCACCCCGACGCCGTGGTTATCGTAGCCACCGTCCGGGCCCTGAAGTACCACGGCGGCGTGCCCAAGACCGAGCTGAACAACGAGAACCTGGAGGCCCTGGAGAAGGGTCTGCCCAACCTGCTGCAACACGTGGACAACGTGAAGAACGTCTACGGCCTGCCCTGCGTGGTGGCCATCAACGCCTTCCCCACCGACACCAAGGCCGAGCTGGACCTGGTGGAGGCCAAGTGCAAGGAGCTGGGCGTCAACGTCCGCCTGTCCGAGGTGTGGGCCAAGGGCGGCGAGGGCGGCAAGGCCCTGGCCGAGGAGGTCATCAAGCTGGCCGAGGACAAGAGCCAGGATCACTTCCAATTTGTCTACGACGCCGAGGACACCATTGAGAACAAGCTCAACGCCATCGCCACCAAAGTCTACCGCGCCGACGGCGTGACCATCGCGCCCGCCGCCAAGAAGCAGATCCAGCAGCTCACCGAGCTGGGCTTCGACAAGATGCCCATCTGCATGGCCAAGACTCAGTTCTCCTTCTCCGACGATCAGAGCAAGATCGGCGCGCCCCGGGGCTTCAAGGTCACCATCCGCGAGGTCAAGGTCAACGCCGGCGCCGGCTTCCTGGTTGCCAAGACGGGCGATATCATGACCATGCCCGGCCTGCCCAAGGTGCCCGCCTCCGAGCGCATCGACATCGACGAGAACGGCGTTATCTCTGGCCTGTTCTAAGCGAAAGAAATTTGGAACCGGGCCGCTCCCCAAGGGAGCGGCCCGGTTTTTTGATGGGGGAAATCCTTCGTCTTCCGAAGGAAAAAGGCTTCTCCGCCCTCTCAGTCAGCCTTGCGGCTGACAGCTCCCCCAAAGGGGGAGCTTTTGGGCGGGGTCTGGAAAGGTTCCTACCTCCCCCTTTGGGGGAGGTGGCACGGCGAAGCCGTGACGGAGAGGGTGGGGCGGGTAAGCAGTTCTTACGGTAAGAAGCAAATACCTGCCGCGCACCCTCATCCGTCACGGCCTTCGGCCGTGCCAAAAACGTGACAGCAAAGGAAAGGGTAGAACCCTTGCCCTACATGACGGACCGGGGAACGTCTTTATGTAGGGGACTTTACAAAATCCCGTGTGCATGCAGGGAATTGATTTTTTCGTCCGAATATCCCAGAACATTGTGGTAGATTTCCAGATCATTTTCTCCCACACCGGGCGCAGCCCGAAATGTGACATCAGGGTGTTCCGACAGCTTAAAGGGCAATCCAATATATGGCACCTCACCCTGAAGCCCATGCACCTGCATCATCTGCAAAAAGCCCGCTTCCCACAAATGTTTATCCTGAATCAGGTCCTTTGGCGTCGCTACGATGGCGGAGGTGATATCCGCATTTTTGAACATGGCATCCAGTTCTTTTGCCCTCATATCTTTTGCCCATTCCTGCAGGTGAGCCATCAGTTCCTCAGTGTGCTCAGTGCGTACAGCAGGGTCACGAAACCGTTCTTCATGGAGGAATGGGTCATTATTTATGGACAAAAGCCGGTCATACATATTTCCAAGTCCGGCATGAAAATACACACAGCCATCCTGTACATATAAAAATCCAAAGGGAGCAGCGTCATCAATGCAGAAATCGCCGCCGTTAATATAGGCGTCTGCAATGGATTCATTTCGGACCATAGCCGAGCTTGCAAACATGGATACATCAATATATTGACCTTTCCCGGTCTTTTCCCGGTCCATAATGGCAAGCAGGGTAGCGACTGTGGCATACAATGCGGCCATATGGTCCTGCAGCGCGCCTTTGCTGCGCTCCGCATGTCCGTTTTCCAGGCGGGTTATGCTGGACATAGCGGAAATTACGCCATCGAACGCCAGCATTTCTCTATATGGCCCGACCTGTCCAAATCCAGACACAGATACCATGATGATCCGTGGATTGATTCGGCGCACCTCCTCATAGGTCAGGCCCATCTTCTCCATGGTGCCCACCCGGAAGTTTTCCAGGAGGACGTCTGATTTGGCGATCAGCTCCCGCAAAATCTCCATTCCTTCAGGCTTTCTTACATCCAGAGATATGCTTTTCTTGTTGCGATTGTAGGCGGGGAATGCCAGACTCACGCCGTCCTTCCAAGGGGCGCTGCGCCGCGTCACCTCTCCAATTCCCGGCTTTTCCACTTTAATAACCTCAGCGCCCATGTCCGCCAGCATCATGCCGCAAAATGGTCCCGCGATGTACCGCGCCAAATCGACTACGCGTATTCCGGCCAAAATATTACTCATCATTCTTCCCTCACAAATCTAAATATGTTGCTCTGCCTCCTGGGGAGCGGCCTTATTTGATACCCAAATGGCCCGCGATTACCATGCGCTGGACCTCCGAGGTGCCCTCATATATTTCCGTAATTTTTGCATCCCGCATCATGCGTTCAATGGGATAGTCCTTGATATATCCATATCCGCCAAACATTTGCAGCGCCTTTATTGTTGTCTTCATTGCATGTTCCGAACAGAACAGCTTTGCCATGGCCGCCTCTTTGCCATATGGAAGCCCCTGCTCCTTCCGCATTGCGGCCTGATAGGTCAGCAGCCGCCCGGCCTCACAGCCCAGCGCCATATCTGCCAGCTGAAATTGGGTGTTCTGGAACTGACTAATCGCCTTCCCAAACTGGGTCCGGCCAATTGTATAGTTTTTGGCCTCCTCCATAGCTCCCTCTGCAATGCCCAGCGCCTGGGCGGCAATTCCAATCCGTCCCCCATCCAGCGTCTGCATCGCAATTTTGAAGCCCTTTCCTTCCTGCCCCAGAAGGTTTTCTTTGGGAACTATACAGTCGGTAAATACAAGCTCCGCAGTTGGGGAGCCGTGAAGGCCCATCTTTTCCTCATGCTTCCCCACAGCGAAACCGGGAAAACTGCTCTCTACCAAAAAGGCAGAGATGCCCCTTGTCCCTTTACTTTTATCCGTCATGGCAAAGACAATGATCACATCGGCCACATAGCCATTGGTGATAAATATTTTGGACCCGTTGAGAACGTAGTAATCTCCTTCCAGCCGGGCCTCTGTCTGGCATTTGGACGCATCGGAGCCTGCGTTTGGTTCCGTAAGGGCGAACGCGCCCACTTTTCGCCCTTTGGTCAGCATGGACAAATATTTTTCCTTCTGCTCCTGTGTGCCATGTTCCACAATCGGCGCACAGCACAGGCCGTTGTGTGTTGCCACAATATCGCCGGTGGAGGCGCACTGCTTAGACAGTTCCTCAATCACAATTGCCGCAGCCATTGCGTCCGCCCCTGAACCTCCGTATTTTTTGGGCACATCTATACCCATTACCCCAAGCTGAAACAGCTTTTCAATGGTCTCCTTGGGATATTCACAGCTTGCGTCGGTATATGCCGCAATGGGCTTTACCTCCCGCTGCGTAAACTCCATCATCATTTTACGCAGCAACTGATGTTCCCGGCTGAAATTGAAATCCATATCCTCACTCCTCTTTCGCTGTATGCTTATCCGATTGAATACCGGCCACCCGTCTGGCCAGCTCCTTCTTTGACTCAATGTTCCCCTGTCTGGCAATCATTACCCGCTGCGCTTGGGGTGAACCGGCCCCGTGGAGGGATTCCGTACGGTAACCCACCGCCGCAGAGCCCAAACAGATATTTTCCAGGAACCGCATAACCTTCTGGCGGTCCTCCGTGGAAACGCCCTTGCGGCCGGCAAAATATTTGGTGCAGATTTCTCCTATGGTCTCGCCGCCCCTGCCTGCCACCGTATCCGAGTTAAAATCCTGTTCCCCAGGCATGGTTACCATCAATCCCCCGGCGATATCCTCCGCGAGGCGCACAATTTCATAGGGGAAACGGGTCACATTCTGCTTGCAGACATTGGCCAGAAGCAGATCGATCTGATAATTGCCCGCCTTGGTGGGGCAGCCCTCGCAGGAGCAGGCAATTCCACAGGAGTACATGGTCTCGTTCAGGTGGGTCATCTCAATCAGCTTATCTTTAATATGGGATGCCTTTTCAACGCCGTTGTACTCCGCAGCCAGGGCAGCGGCTCCGATTACCACATCGCCCACGCCCGTCTTACAGCCGCCGTAGGACTGGCGGTGATAGCCGGCGAATCGCTCCACCAGCATCCCGGCAAAGTCATATTCCCCATTTAAAAAGATGTACTGCTCAGGAATAAATACATGGTCCAGAACCACCAGGGCCTCCTGGCCTCCAAATTTCGCATTGCCTGTATCAATACAGCCAGCCTCCAGCTTTCGTGTGTCACAGGACTGGCGCCCGTAGATCATATAGAGGCCCTCTGCGTCGGCAGGACAGGCAAAGGATACCGCCCAGTCCCGGTCCGCCTCCCCCATGGCGATGGTGGGCATGAACAGGTGCCAATGGCTGTTGACCGAACCGGTCTGATGGCATTTTGCGCCGGACACCACAATCCCGTCGTTTCTCCGCTCCACAACACGGACAAACAGGTCCGGGTCCGCCTGCAGATGCGGAGGCAGGCTCCGGTCCCCTTTCGGGTCTGTCATAGCGCCATCTACTGTGAGGTCCTGGTCCTGAACCATCTTCAGAAATTCCACCAGATTCTTGTGATAGTGCGTTCTATACTGTTCATCCACCTCAAACGTGGTAGAAAAGACCGCATTGAAGGCGTCCATCCCGACACACCGCTGAAAGCAGGAGGCGGTCTTCTGACCCAGCAGGCGCTGCATCTTCACCTTCTTTACCAGGTCCTCGGGAGACTGGTGCAGATGAGTAAACCGGTTGATTTTATGCCCTGTCAGACTGGATACAGCCGTCATCAGCTCCTCATATCTGGGGTCCTGGGCCAGCGCGTAGGTCATGGCCACACAGTTGATGGAGGGCCGAATCATCGGGTGGTCCACCCAGTTGTGAATCTGCTCTCCAAACAGATACACCCTTGTTTTAAGCCGGCGCAGGCTTTCGATATACTCCTTTGCTGTCATCAGCGCCATTTTGTTGCACCTCACCTTTTTCTCAAATTAAATAGTTCAGCCACCGCAAGTTATGTTCCCTGTAAAGAATTCCTGATTTATGGACGAATCGATAACTGTTTGCACAGTTATCGATTCGTCCTCAGGAAAATGAGGGGGGTAAGAGGGGTATCAAATTAACGATGCCACGCGGTAGTTCATATTCCGCCCAGGTTCAGACTGCCGCCTGCTCCTTGGGCTGGGTCATCAGGCTGACGATTACAAATACGATTGCCGCAGGCACCAGCGGGAGAACCGAGGCATAGGGCAATGTAACTACGTGGAAGTAGTTCAGCAGTGTCAGTCCCACACCCACTACAAAGCTGGCAATAGCCCCTTCCTTGGTGGACTTCTTCCAGAAAATCGCTCCCATTACCATCACCAGCGCGCCGGAGTTCAGCAGGCTGTAGCACAGGGACAGCAGGGGGACCATCATGGTAAACGACAGAGATATCAGCATGGCAATAATGCCCATGACCACAGTGGAGATTGTTGTCAGACGAGTCAGCTTTTTCTCATCGCTGTGCCCATCGGGATTGATGACCTTCAAATAGATGTCATTGACGATATTTGCGGAGCCGGCCAGAAGCTGTCCGTCACAGGTGGACATAACCGCCGCACAGATACAGGCTACCATCAGTCCGCCCAGCACAGGGGGGAACTGTTCCATCAGAACCTTGAAGATAATGGTACTGGCCTCAGCCTCGGGCCACAGGGCGCGGCCATACATGCCGATTAAAACAGGCAGTACCGCAAAACCCAGAATAATCACACCGGCAATCACAGGAGCAAGCCGGGCAGTCTTTTCTTCCTTACAGGAAACCGTACGCTGATAGCTCAACGCAGAAATCAGACCGTAGAGCATTCCGGGACCAAACATCATAATCATCGTCTCGGCATCAAAGGGGACCAATTCATAGCTGGATGCAGGCAGCACAGAAGACATCATGTCAAACCCGCCCTGGCTCATGATCCAGAAGATGGATACAACGGTTACCACCAAAATTACCGAGGTCTGAATGACATCCGTCATCATTACGCCCCACAGACCGGACATGGCGCAGTAACAAATGACAATCAGAAGTGTAATCATCGCGCCCAGGGTTCCGGGCAGGCCGATGTATTCAAAAAGCAGCTTGCCTGCAATAATCTGGCCGGCAATCATGCCAATCATTGCGCCACAGTGGAGCACCGCGATCAGAACTGCCGTGACCTTATCCCCGTAGTGCTCAGCCAGGATGTCCGGCAGGGTCAGGTAGCCTTTTTTATAAATCAGCTTCGCCAATACCACAGCGAACAGTAGATAGGAAAAGGCAGAGCCGGCGCCGTACCACAGACCGCCAATTCCATACATTGCGCCGTTCTGCGCACCGCCCACTACAACGCCGTTGCCCAGGTGAGAACCCAGGTAGGAGCCCACCACCAACAACATGGTCCCCTGTCCTGCGGCTGTCATAACATCCTTGTTGCTTGCGCTGTATTTTCTGCCGCGGATTCCGATTATCAGCATAATAATCAGGTACACTACCATGATACCTACAATAACTAACACTCTGCTTGACATTACATAACCTCCTTCTTCAGTCACCTGTCTACACAGGCTGTCTCTCTTTCAACCCTATAATCAGTGGTTGTATTCCATGTCCCCACTCATTTCCCGTTCCTGTGCGGGGCACTCAGTCGTACCGCTCCTTCAGGGCGCTTTTCAGCCCTCCAGCTGAAATGGAATCCCGAAATTCTCCCATTTCCTTCTTCTGCATGTTGGTGCGGGCCAAGTTGAACATCTCTGCAAAGTAGTCAAGAGAATTGGAAAAGCCCTGGAAGTCGTAAATCTTGCGCACCGCGCACTTCAGCATGCCCATACTCTCCTGGGGCACCTTGGCCGCCAGCGCGGCCACCTCCATCGCCCGGCTCTCCAGCTGCTCGAAGGGGACAACCTCATTGACTGCGCCCATATCCCGCATCTCCTGGGCTGTGTAATACTTGCTTTCAAAATACCATTCGATCGCTTTGTTAGGGGGCAGCTTCCAAACCTCAATGGGGATTTCCGGCAGATAGCCCAGCAGCATCTCCGGATTGCCAAAGGAGGCGGTATCCGCAGCGATAATCAGATCGCTCATCAGGGCCAGCATATTTCCACCACCGATGCAATACCCCTGCACCGCACAGATTACAGGCTTGGGCAGATACCAGAGATACTTGAAAAAATCCAGCTCGCTCTGCGTGTCTTTCCGGCGCTCCACAATATCGGTGATGTTGTTCCCCATGCTCTCCTTCAGGTCAAAGCCGGCGGTGAATGCCTTCTCGCCGGCCCCCCGGAGCACAATCGCCTTGACCTCTGCCGCGTCATTGGCCTGATGCAGATAGGTGTCCAGAAGATGAATCATCTCAGCGTTCAACGCATTTCTTTTCTCCGCCCGGTTCAGAGTAATGACGGCAATGGAATCCTTCACTTCATACAACACAAGACTCAACACGATAACCCCCATTCTATTTGGCGGGCAGAACCCTTCCCAATCCTGCAAAGGGGATGGTCAAAGCGCACAAGAGCCGGGAGTGTATTCCGCCGCTTTCTGTGCATTATAGTAGCATCCGCCCGCTTGACTGTACAGCACACGCTGATTGAGCGGCATCAACTAAAAGTTGTAAGCCTTCGGCCCTCAACGTTCTTGAACCATAAAAGGTGGATATGCTATAATTTATTTCACTATTTAACAAAAGTTCTGCATTGCCTGGAAAGCATTTTCCTGTTGGAACGGCAGTCCCCTGCAACGGCAAATGGGTAAATTTACGAACATTTTACACAGATGGGAGGTTGTTGCAACCATGGATTCCCGCCAACTCAGCTATTTTCTGCGTGTATGTGAATACTCCAATATGACTCAGGCCGCACAGGAAATGTATATCTCTCCTCAGGCCCTGAGTAAAACCATCTCCCAGCTGGAGGATGAATTTCGTATGCCGCTGTTTTCCCGCACCACCCACGGCCTGGTCCTTACCGACGCCGGCAGGCTCCTGCGGGAGCTGGGCGCTCCGATTCTGGCCTCTCTGGATGATTTATCCCTTCAAATGACCGGCTTTTACCAGCGGTCCCAGCACCACTTTTCTCTGGGAATTACCTCAACCCTGGATTTTTTCCTCGGTGAACACGCTTTTGACGAGTTTTGCCGGACACATCCCGGCTATACCGCATCTTTTGTAGAATATTCCCATTTCGACTGCGAAACCCATGTGGCCAACGGCTCCCTGGTTGCCGCAATGACCTACGGTCCAGTCAGTAAGCCAGGGGTGGAGGCCCTGCCGCTGCTGAAGCGGAACCGGGTATGCCTGGTCCCAAAGGACTCCCCGCTGGCGCAGTTGAACCTGATCCACATCCGGGACCTGAAGGGCATACGGTTAGCCAGCAGCATCAATAAATATTCCCTCCAGACCCTCCGTGAGCTGTGCCAGCACAGCGGTTTTGAGCCGAATATCTATCTTGCCGACGACAATATGACCATGTTTCACCTCTGTGGAGAACATGGCTATGTGGGAATCACCATCGACTATCTTCTGCTCCGCGCTCCCGTCCGCAATTTGGATCTGGTTGCTATACCGATTTCATTTCATGAATTTCCCTACCCAATTAACCTGATGGTCAACTCGGCCCTGTATAAGCAAAAAATCGTTCAGGATTTTATTGCGTGCGTCAAGCGCATTGCCTTGAGCCGGCAGAACACCATTCCCGAATATCCTTTTGCCTCCGAATTTTAGATTTAGAGCTTCCGCCGGAGGACGGAAGCTCTTTTTCCATTCAGATATCCGCGAAACAAAAAATCGGACAGGAACGTACATGCTCCTGTCCAATTTATTATCCTTTTTGCTCTCCATTTTTCAAAAACAGCTTCATCATGTGGGTCAGTTCTGTCAACATCTGTTTCATCGGGTGGTCCCGGCGAAAGATTGCGGAAACGGTGTAGGGCAGAAATTCTTCCCGGAAGTGCACAATTTTCAGGCAGGGAAACTGGGGCAGAAAGGCATCGCTGAAGTAGCTGTTTATGGTGATTCCAATGCAGCCATCTGACTGACAGGCCTCATACATATACAGGGTATCGCTGACACGGAGAATCTCGGCCGGCTGGCAGTGGGCACCCTCGCACTGCGCCAGAAAAATCTGGTAGACAAAGGGATTGGCCGAAAAGGCCACCCGCTCCCCTTTCAGGTCGGACAGTTCCACAAAATCCCTGTCGTACAGCGGGTGGCCCTCAGGCACAATGAGGACCCGCTCCCAGGTTTTCAGAGGAAATTGCAGATATCCCTCCTCCGCGTTGTAATCCGAGAGGGTGAGAAAATCCAGGTCCTGATCCTTCAGCCGCGCCAGGCCGTCGATATACTGGGTCTCCCTGGCCTGGACCAATACCTGGGGGTATTTGCTCCCAAAGGCGGACCAGAGGCTTCTGGCATTGCTCGGGGAGAGATATCGAAAGCCGGCGGCCAGTCCGATGTTCAGCCGCTTGGAATCAGAGCGGATAAAGGCCTGAATATGCTGCTCCAGCGCCGTCATCTCCTTCAGCACCGGCTGGGATGAGCGGTAGAGCTCCGTTCCCAGCTCGGTGGGGCAGACCCCGCTTCTGCTTCGGGTAAACAGTGGCCGCCCAAATTCATTTTCCAGAGCGCCCAGGATGCGGCACAGGGCCTGCTGGGAGATATACAGGGTTTCGGCTGCGCCGGAGATAGACCCCTTCTCATAAATTGTTGTGAAGTAGCTCAGCTGCTTAAAGGTCATAAACACACCTTCTTTATCCCGATAATGTGTTACTGCATTATACAACAAGATGTTGAGTTAGTAAAGAGAAAAAGTGTTTTTCAACAAAAGCCCCTTCTGCTACAATGTGTCCATAGTCAAAATGACAACATTTCACAGGCACACAGACCCTATTTTGTAAAAGTTGAAGGAGGGCTCCCATGAAAATCACAGATATCACCTATGACTGTGTAGAAGTCCCGTTCCCCCGGGAATTCCACCCTACCTGGTATCCAGGGAGAATCGAGCGGGGACAGGTCATCTTTGTCACCCGGGTCCACACCGACGAGGGAATCACCGGCTACGCCTGTATGGAGGCTCCCCACGGTATTTTAAGCATTGTTCGGGACACAATGGAGTATGCCAAAACCATGGTGGTGGGGGACTCCCCCTTTGACATTGAGAAGCTCATGCTGAAGCTGCGCAACGTGGCCCGCATCGCCACTCGCCCCTGGGTCATTGAAAACGCCTGCTGGGACATCATCGGCAAGGCTGCCGGTCTGCCGGTGTATAAGCTGCTGGGGGCGGCCCGGGACCGCATCCCCGTCTACGCTGCCTGGGGCGAGATTCGGGAGGAGGCCCAGCGCCGTGAGGACGCCCAGCGCCTGGTGGAGATGGGTTTTAAGGCGGTTAAGCTTCGCTTCTCCAGTGAAAAAATGAAGGATGACATCGCCATCATCGAAAATGTCCGCAAGGCGGTGGGGGACAAGCTGGAGATTATGGTGGACGCCAACCAGGGCACCGCCTGCGAGCGCAACAACAACGGCTTCCCCCCGGTCTGGAGCTATGAGCGGGCCCGGGACACCGCCCGGGAGATGGAGCGGCTGGGCTGCACCTGGCTGGAGGAGCCCCTGTGGCGCTACGATTTCGACGGATTGGCCCGCCTGAATAACGAGGTGGATATCCCCATTGCCGGCGGCGAAATCAACATCGGCATCCCTGACTTTAAGCTCATGCTGGACAAGGGCTGCTACAACATCCTCCAGCCCAACTGCACCATGAGCACCGGTATCAGCTACATCCGCAAGATTGCCGCCCTGGCCGACAGCTACGGCAAGCTGGTCAACCCCCACGCCTATATTCCGGGCACCGGTGTGCTCCAGAGTATGCACCTGGTGGCCTCCTATACCAACTTCACCTGGCTGGAGTACCCCTGCGACCCCCCCACGCTGACCCCCCAGGCCTTCCAGGGCATTGTGAAGGAAAACTTCCTGGTGGAGGCCGACGGCTGTATCCCCATGCCCCAGAAGCCCGGCTTCGGCATCGAGATTGACGAGGAACTGATCCGCAGATACAGCATACTCAAGGGCTGAGCAGCAGCTGCCCGCTTCCCCGCACAAGCGGTTGACGATAGATGCCCCAGTTGTTCGCAAACCCCCGGATCGGGAAAATGAGGGAAAAGGAAAATACGAGGAGGTAACCTATGAACACATTGACACTTACGGTAGTAATCCTGGTCGTGTACATGGCGGCAATGCTGCTGATCGGCTACATGGGCCGCAACAAGTCGGAGAACTTCAAGGAATTTGTTACCGCCGCCAAGAAGGGCAGCCTGCTGATGGTCTGCGGCTCCTACATCGGCTCCCACATTGGCAACGGCGTGGTGGTAGGCGGTGCGGAAAACGGCGCCAATTACGCCCTGTCGGGCGTCTGGTTCGGCTTGGGCGCCTGCTTCAGCTATTTAGTCTTTGCTGTGGTCATGGCCAAGGTGCTTTACCGCTCCAACAGCCTGACTCTGTCCGAATGCCTGGATAAACGATACGGCGGCCGCTCCACCGGCACCATCTTCGCTGTTATCAACTGCGGCGCGGCCATCAGCATCATGGCCGGTCAGATCGTCGCCGGCCGGAATCTGTTCCAGTACCTGGGCATGAACCCCATCCTGGGCGCCTGCCTGGTGGCTGTCGCCGTCTTTATCTACGCCTCTATGTCCGGCCAGTGGGGCGTTATGATGACCGACGTAATTCAGGTTGGAGTTATTTTCTTCTGCACCATCATCTGCATGATTTACATGGTCGGCAACGGCGCTTTCGGAGTAATCTCCGCTTCCCTGCCCGCCGGCGGCTGGAATCTGTTTAATCTGGACCCCGAGACCATTGTGATGAACTGCATCCCCTCCATGCTGTATGGCCTGGTGTCCTGCGCCTCCTTCCAGCGCAACATCTCCGCCAAGGATGAAAAGACCGCTGTTCAGTCCGCTGTATGGGGCGGTATCATCCTGATCCCCTATGTGTTCCTGCCCGTGCTCATCGGCATGTACGGCCGGGCTCTGTTCCCCGACGCTCCTGCCGGCAGCATCATCTTCCAGGTCATGCTGGAGGTCTTCCCGCCCATTATTGGCGCGCTGATGATCGCCTCTCTGATGGCCGCCATCATGTCCACCGTGGACTCCCAACTGATCTACGTCACCGCATCCATGACCAACGACATCTATCTCCAGTTCATCAACAAGAACCCCGACGAGAAGAAGCTGAACCGCCTGGCCCACGTTATCACTTTTGTGGTCGGCCTGTTCACCCTGTATGTGGCCATCGGCTCCACCGGCATCACCAAGATGCTTTCCTACGCCTACACCTTCCTGTGTGCCGGCACCCTGGTCATGTTTGTGGGCGGCGTCTACTGGAAGCGGGCCACCAGGCCCGGCGCCATCGCTGCCGCCGCCGTGGGCATGTTCTGCGTCTTCCTCAACCGCTTCTGCGGTGTCAACTTCCCCTATGCGTCTATCTTCCCCATTCTGCCCTCTCTGATTGCTTTTGTGGTGGTCAGTCTGTGCACCAAACCGGATAACGCCATTTCGTCCGCCGAGTAAACCGGCCCCTGCTCCGGGGAGACCGCCTAACCCGGTCTCCCCGGAGAAAAAGGAGAGACAGCTATGATTCTGAAGGAAATTTATCAGCGCACCAGCGTGCGCAGCTACACCGATCAGCCCGTCGAACGGGAAAAGATCCATGCTATGCTTCAGGCGGCCATGTCTGCCCCTTCCTCTGGCAACGAGCGGCCCTGGCACTTTGTGGTGCTGGAGCGGCCGGAGGACTTCCTTCCCATTACGGAAATTTCTCCCCATGTGGAGATGATGGAACAGGCCCAATGCGTCATCCTGGTCTGTGCCGACACCACCCAGAAAAAATACCGCTTTGACTTCTGGCCCCAGGACTGCTCTGCGGCTACAGAGAACCTGCTGCTGGAGGCCAAGCACCAGGGACTGGGCGCGGTGTGGTGCGGCATCTACCCTGATGAGGAGAAGGTGGCCGCCCTGCGGACCCTGTACGGCCTGCCGCCCTATGTGGAGGTGCTGGCCGCGGTGCCGGTGGGCTACCCCGCCCACGAGCGGCCGGTGAAAGACCGCTTCAAAGGGGAGCGGGTCCACATTGGCGCCTGGAACCGGGTGCTGAAGCCCGGCGCTACCTTCACCGCCCCGGAGTTTGCCGACGAAGGGTAACTTTAGGTAATTCCTGCCTACAAAGCAGTTTTACAATTGATTCCATTGATTTATGAAAGGATGTTTGCGCTATGAGTGAAGATGTATTGCTGTATGAGCGGGTGGGCAAGGTCGGAAAGGTGATTCTGAACCGCCCCAAGGTCCGCAACGCGCTGAACCGTGAGCTGGTGGAAGGCTTTGGAGACGCCATCCGCCGGGCCGACGCGGACCCCGAAACCAACGTAATTGTACTTTGCGCCGCGGGGGAAAAGGCTTTTACCGCCGGCTTTGATCTGAAGGAGAGCATTGAGGAGCCCATTGTGGACGTCCCCGCCCGCCGGGAGAACAGCCTTCTGGAGCTGAATAACTGGCGCTCCATCTGGGACGCCAAGAAGCCTGTTATCGGCTCCGTCCAGGGCTACTGCATCGGCGGCGGCGTGTGGATGGCCTTCATGTGCGACCTGCTTATCGCCTCTGAGGACGCCAAGTTCGGCGAGCCTGAGCTGAAATACTCTTACATCAACGACGTGCTCATCGAGCCCTGGAAGATGACGATGAACCGGGTCAAGCAGCTGGCCTATCTGGGCGACTTTATGAGCGCCCAGGAGCTGAAGGAGGCCGGCGTGGTCAACTTCATCGTGCCCCTGGGCCAGCTGGAGGAGGAGACCATGAAGCTGGCCAACCGCCTGGCGGAGCAGCCCGCCGAGTCCATCCGGATGCTGAAGTATGAGATTAACAAGACCTATGAGATTATGGGCATGCGCAACGCCATGGAGTTTGCCGCCGAAATGTTCAACCTGTGCCGGATTCATCAGGTGCAGGAGCAGTCTGAGTTCAACAAGATGGTCCAGGAAAAGGGCCTGAAGGCCGCTATGGCCTGGAAAGAGGCCCAGGACGGGAAAAAGTAAGGGCCTTGGGAGGAAGCAATATGCCACTTTGGAAGGAAGAATTTGAAAAGAAGTCCATCACAGCCCAGCAGGCGGCCGGCCTGATTAAAAGCGGCGACAGGATCATGACCGGCAACCGGGACTGCCGCGCCGTACTCCGCAGGGTGGCCGCCCGGACCGACCTGGAGAACGTGCTTTATTACGCGCCCATCATCAACTTTGTTCCGGACGCCGAGACAATAGGCGGTGGAATCCGCCCAATCACCAGTTTTTTGAACAGCAGTTCCCATCAGCTGTTTTCCGAGGGGCGGCTGGACTTTATCCCCTCGGAGTACTGGCACTACAACAAAACCGCCGCAGTGGGCCTGCGCTGCAATGTGGCCTTTATCGAGGTGACGCGCCCCGACAAAAACGGCTACATGTCCATGGGCACCTGCACCGACTTTGTCCGCCAGGCCTGCCGGGAGGCCGACCTGGTGATTGCGGAGACCAATACCAATTTCCCCTTCATCTATGGCAGCAATGTGATCCACGTCAGCGAGGTGGATTACATAGTGGACGCCGACGCAGAAAACTATCTGATGGAGGGGCCCGGAGTGGACGAGGACAAGGAAAACGAGGCCGTCTACCGGGCCATCGGCGGCTTTCTGTCCGAGCTGATTCCCGACGAGGCCACCATTGAGGTGGGCCTGGGCCGGCTGAATGCGGCCTCGCTGATGCACCTGGCGCCCAAGCGGGACCTGGGGGTCCACACCGAGGTCTACGGCGACATTCTCATGCTGCTGACCCAGCGGGGCATTATCACCAACGCGAAAAAAACGGACCACCCCGGCAAGGCCGTCTTCACCCAGGTTGTGGGCACCAGGCCCCTGTTTGACTGGCTGGACCACAACCAGGGTGTGGAGCTGAACAGCTGTCAGGAGATTCTTAATCCGGGAAACATCTACCGCCAACACCGCATGACAGCCATCAACAATGCGGTAGAGGTGGACCTGATGGGCCAGGCCAACGCCGAATTTCTGAAGGGCCGGCAGTACAGCGGCATGGGCGGTATCTGTAACTTCGCTTCTGCCGCCACCGCCAACCTGGAGGGCAAATCCATTGTGGTGCTGGAATCCATGACTAAAAACGGGAAATTCTCAAAAATCACCCCCTTCTTTAAGCCGGGCACGCCGGTCAGTCTGCCCCGCTCGGTGATTGAATACGTGGTGACGGAGCAGGGGATTGCCCGGCTGAGCGGAAAAACGCCGGCGCAGCGGACACGGGAGCTGATTCAGGTGGCCCACCCCAAATTCAGGGAAGAACTCACCTTCCAGGCCAAGGAGATGGGGCTTCTCTAAAGGGGCCGGGGCTCCTGACACAAAGCCGCGCGTCCCAGAGCGCGGCCAACAGTACGGAGGTAATTATGGATTTTAAATTAGACAAAGCGCACCTGCTCCAGCAGGAGCTGTTCCGAAACTTCGCCGAGGCGGAGATCAAGCCGCTGGCCAAGGAGATGGACGAGAGAGAGGCCTACGACCTGGAGCTGCTGGCCAAGCTGCAGCGCTACGGCTTCCTGGGCATCCCCTACTCCAGAGCGTACGGCGGAGCCGGCTCCGACACCCTGGCCTACACCCTGTGCATGGAGGAGGTCTCCAAGGTGGACGCCAGCACCGGCATCACCATCTCAGTACATACCTCTCTGTGCTGCTCCTGCATCAATAACTTCGGCACCGAGGAGCAGAAGCAGAAGTACCTGCGCCCCCTGGTGGACGGCAGCAAGGTGGGGTGCTTCGGCCTGACCGAGACCAACGCCGGTTCCGATGTCCAGGGCGCCCAGACCACCGCCGTGAAGGACGGGGACGACTGGATTATCAACGGCTCCAAGATTTTCACCACCAACTCCGGCTTTGCCGACACCTGCATCGTTTTCGCCCTCACCGACCGGAAGGTGCCCGCGGCCAAGGGGCTCACCGCCTTCATTGTGGACCTGAAGGGCACGCCCGGCGTCACCGTCAGCGACAACATCGAGCGCATGGGCATCCGGGCGGCCTCCAACTGCATCGTCTCCTATGACAACGTGCGGGTCAGCGCCGACCGGGTGCTGGGGCCGGTGGGCCGGGGCTTTAAAATCGCCATGGGCGCACTGGACTGCGGCCGCATCGGCATCGCCGCCCAGGCCGTGGGCATCGCTCAGGGGGCGCTGGACGAGGCCATCAAATACGGCAAGGAGCGCAAGCAGTTCGGCAAGCCCATCAACTCCTTCCAAAACACCCAGTTCAAAATTGCCGAGATGCAGACCAAAATCGACGCCGCCCGGCTGCTGACCTGGCGGGCCGCCGTGGCCGAGGACAACCATGAGCCCTTCGGGCCGATGGCCGCCATGGCCAAGCTGTTCGCCTCCGACGTGGCCAATGAGGTAACCCGCTTTGCCGTGCAGGCCATGGGCGGCTACGGCTACTGCCGGGAGTACCCTGTGGAGCGCATGATGCGGGACGCCAAGATCACCGAGATCTACGAGGGCACCTCTGAGGTGATGAAGATGGTCATTTCCGGCTCCATGAAGCTGAAATAAGGGGGGCAGAAAGATGAAAATTGTTGTATGTATCAAGCAGGTCCCCGATACCGCCGAGGTGAAGCTGGACCCCAAAACCAACACCCTGATCCGCGAGGGCGTACCCAGTATTATCAACCACGACGACAAGGCCGGGCTGGAAGCTGCCCTGCGCCTGCGGGAGCAGTGCGGCGGCACAGTGTGCGCCCTGTGCATGGGTCCGCCCCAGGCGGAGGGGGCCCTGCGGGAGGCTCTGGCCATGGGCGTGGACGAGGCATATCTCCTCTCCGCCCGGGAGTTCGGCGGCTCCGACACCTACGCCACCGCCACCATTATCGCCGCCGCTCTGGGGAAAATCGGCTTCGACCTGATTATCACCGGCCGCCAGGCCATTGACGGCGACACCGCGCAGGTGGGACCTCAGATTGCCGAACAGCTGCACATCCCCCAAGTGAGCTACGCCGAGGAGCTCCAGGTGGAGGGGGACAGCCTGGTGGTCAAGCGCCAGTTTGAGGACTGTTCCCACCGGCTGAAGGTCTCCACCCCCTGTCTGGTCACCGCCCTCTCCGAGCTGAACGAGCCCCGCTACATGAGCGTGGGCGGCATTGTGGATGCCTTCCAGAAGGAGATCACGGTGTGGGGGTTTGAGGACCTCAAGGAGGCATTCAACCCGGATTGGATCGGCCTTCAGGGCTCCCCCACCAACGTGTTCCAGTCCTTCGGCAAGCAGCTGCGGGCCCCCGGTGTGGTGCTCAGCGGCCTGTCCGCCGATGAGGCGGTGGAGGCCATTATGCAGCGGCTGATTCAGCGGCACCTGATCTGAGAGGAGGCAGAGACCATGAGTAAAGATATTTTCGTAGTGGTGGAGCAGCGCGGCGGCGCGATTCAGAAGGTCAGCATGGAGCTGATCGGCGAGGCCTCCCGGCTGGCCGCCGACCTGGGCGAGGAGGTCACAGCGGTTCTGCTGGGCCACAATATCGCCGGCCGGGCCGAGATGCTGATTCAATACGGGGCCTCCCGGGTGCTGGTCATCGACCACCCCGTTCTGGAGCACTACACCACCGAGCCCCATGTCAAGGCCGTGACCCATGTTATCAAGACCTATGACCCCAACATTATGCTCTTTGGCGCCACCTCCATTGGGCGGGACATGGCCCCCCGGGTGGCGGGACGGGTCCACACCGGCCTGACAGCCGACTGTACCCGCCTGGATGTGGAGGTGGCCAAGTATCAGGAGTACCTGCGCACCTCCACCTCCCTCTCCCTTCAGCCTGAGCGCATCGACAGCCTGGACACCTCGGACCGCTACCTGAAAATGACCCGGCCCGCCTTCGGCGGAAACGTGATGGCCACCATTGTCTGCCGGAAGTACAGCCCCCAGATGGCTACCGTCCGTCCCGGGGTGATGGAGATGCCCCAGCGGGACCCCGCCCGGAAGGGCGAGGTGGTGGCCGTGGACGCCGGCCTCACCATGGAGGACCGGAACGTCACCATTCTGGAGGTGGCCGGCAGCGATAAAAAGGCCGTGGATATCACCGAGGCCAAGGTGATCGTCTCCGGCGGCCGGGGTGTGGGCGGACCGGAGGGCTATGAGCCCCTGCGCGCCCTCGCTGCCGAGCTGGGCGGCGAGGTGGCCTCCTCCCGCATCGGCGTGGACAGCGGCTGGATTGAGAAAAACCGCCAGGTGGGCCAGACCGGCAAGACGGTCCACCCCGGCCTCTATATCGCCTGCGGCATCTCCGGTGCGATTCAGCACCTGGCCGGTATGGAGGACTCCGAGTTTATCATCGCCATCAACCGGGATGAGACCTGCCCCATGATGAAAATTGCCGACCTGGGCATTGTGGGCGATTTGAAGGTCATTATTCCCAAGCTCACCGAGGCCATCAAGGCCTATAAGGCCAAACAGGTGATTTAATTCAATACCCCTCTTTCCTCTTTCTATATAGCGCAAAACCAAGCGGGAGCCCTCGATCTGGAGGGCTCCCGCGCTATTTTTTTGGAGGGGCACAAAATCCGGGGTCAAAAGGTATAGCTTCTGAGCACCCGCTTTGTGTCCGGGTTCAACTAGTTAATCGTCCGAAAAACCAGAAACTTTAGGGGTATTTTAAAATTTTTTTCGGATGCCCTCCTCCGGCCCAAAATCTATACCTTTTGAGCGTCCCAGGCGGCACAGGGATGGGCCGCACGGCTGCTAAGGAGGAACACAATGCTCAAACTCACTCTTACCCCAGGCGAATACCTCACCATTGGCGACGACGTTGTCGTCCAGCTCTACCGCTCCGAGGGCAGGCGGGCCTATCTGGCCATCGACGCCCCCAAGGAGGTCCCGGTGCTCCGGGGCGCGGTGGCGGAGCGTGAGGGCGCGGCCCCGCCCAAGAAATTGGCCCGGGCCCGGTAAGCTTCGGTTTCTCCCGGTTGACGAACCGGTGGAAATAATTCCCCAGCGCCAGACGGTTTGGTTGCCCAAGGCCACGGCGGCCGGGACGTTTGGATGTGCCGACGCATGATGCGGAGCGCACGTAAAAATTTTTGTAAGGAGACAATGTTATGCGTATTCAACACAATATTATGGCTATGAGTGCCTACCGCAACTACAACACCAACACCTCCGCCGTTGCCAAGAACCTGGAGAAGCTGTCTTCCGGCTACAAGATCAACCGCGCCGGTGACGACGCCGCCGGTCTGGCTATTTCCGAGAAGATGCGTGCTCAGATCACCGGTCTGAACGCGGCTCAGAAGAACGTCAAGGACGGTATCTCCCTGGTGAAGACCGCTGAGGGCGCTATGCAGGAGATCCAGGACATGCTCAACCGCATGGACTACCTGGCCACTCAGTCCGCCAACGGCACCTACGACAACGAGGTTGACCGCGCCGCCCTCCAGAAGGAGGTCGAGCAGCTGAAGTCCGAAATCAACCGCATCGCTGACAGCGCCAACTTCAACGGCATCAAGCTGCTGGACGGCTCCATGGACGGCAACGCCCGGGCCGCTGTTGAGGCCACTGAGAGCACCGCCGCCGGCATGCTGCCCAGCGTGGGTCAGATTTTGGGCAAGGACACCGTCCTCCACGCCGAGGCCGGCACCGCCCCCGACAAGACCTCCTTCTCTGTGGACCTCCACAACCTGAAGATTTCCGGCGCGAAGGGCACCGAGTTTAACATCACCATCGGCGACGTTACCCTGACCGGTACTCTGGCGAAGGACTTTGCCGAGGATGCCGCCCTGACCGCCGACGACATCGTCGCCGCTCTGGCCGATTCCACCGTGACGGACAAGGTCTCCTTCAAGATTGGCACCGATGCCTATGATTCCACCAACTTCAACGTTGGCGGCGCCAAGTTCGAGGCTGACACTGCCAGCACCGGCAGCCGCATCACCTTCACCAGCGACGAGAGCGTCGATCCTGAGATGAAGGTCGAGGTTAAGCTGGCCGACGGCACCGGCCCCGAAAACAAGCCTGTCGCCACTATCACAAATACCGCCGGCACCGCCGCCGGAGCGGGCTTCACCGCCGGAACTCAGGGCAATGGCACTCCGGCTACCGGTGCTACTTCTAACTGGCAGACCGGCACCGATAAACTTGCCACCGGTGATGCAGGAAAAATTGCGGCACTGACTACCCTTAATGTCGGTGGCCATACGGTTGACCTTTCTAAGGTGACTGGGCTTACCGATGGCACTACTACAATTGATGATGCCATGGCCGCAATCACAGAGGAAATTAAGAAGCAGGTTGCAGCAGCTAATACTGCAGCGGCCAAGGGTACGACCACTTACAATGAGGTCGATGTGGATTCGATTACGGTAACTGGCACTGCCACCGGTTTCAGTGTGGCCTTCGATCAAACTCCCCAGACCTACAGCGCCACTGCCGTTGCCGCTACCGCCGGTAAGGCTGAGATTGACTTCGGCACCAACACTGGCGCGGATGTTCTTGGCAAGAGCATCATGGTTGGCGACAAGACCTATCAGTTTGTAGCGGATGCCGCAGATGTCACCACCGGCAATATCGCCGTTGTGGTTGCTGACGCTGATACCGCTGCTCAGTTGGCTACCAAACTGGTTACCGCCGCAAAAGCCGATGCCCCCACTGGCGTCACTGCCGCTACCGGCATTACCAGTGCCGCTGGCAAAGTGACCTTCGCCACCACCGCCACTGGCGCGGATGCCAAAATCGAGGCCAAGGACGTTACCGCTCCCATCGACGCGCCCAAGCTGAAGGGCGACTACAACGTGTCCACCACCAACCTGGAGAAGAAGGGCGAGGCCGCCGGCGAGCGTCTGGCCAGCACCTACTTCGACCTGTCCAAGGCCATGGCCGCCGACGGCAACCAGATCACCATCGGCAAGGAGACCTACACCTTCACCACCGACGAGGACAAGAAGGGCGACGCCGGCATGGTGTATGTGGGCGATCTGGACCTGAGCAAAAAGACCGACCTGGTCGAGGCCGCTGAGCGCCTGACCAAGGCCGCCGCCGGCAACAAGACCTACACCGTGGGTCACGACGGCAAGCGCATGACCTTCACCGAGAACAAGGACCAGACCGAGTTCGAGGACAAAGAGGCTCTCAACACCTATGAGAACATCGAGAAGTCCTTCGGCTTCAAGACCGCCGGCAAGGAGGCCGTTGAGGCTGACGACAGCAAGGCCCTGACCCTCCAGATCGGCGACACCAGCGAGGATTACAACCAGCTGAAGGTCTCCATCGGCGACATGCACACCGAAGCCATGGGCATTGCCGACCTGAACATCGGCAACCAGACCGACGCCGCCGCCGCCATCCAGACCATCCGCGACGCCATTAACTATGTGTCCGGCGTCCGCGGCGACCTGGGCGCCACCCAGAACCGTCTGGAGCACACCGCCAACAACCTCAGCGTGATGGCCGAGAACATCCAGGACGCCGAGTCCACCATCCGCGACACCGACATCGCCGAGGAAATGATGAGCTACA